>TARA_R110002153_G_scaffold51229_1_pt1 | contig 19806 bp, 7 predicted proteins | sample TARA_R110002153 | Tara Oceans TARA_R110002153 (sample SAMEA4398193) | marine metagenome | biome: Polar Biome; feature: [SRF] surface water layer (ENVO:00010504); material: water (ENVO:00002006), including particulate matter (ENVO:01000060) such as... | depth 5 m
GTACTAAAAGATGGTAAAACGCCATTAAGTAAATCAATAAGATCTGCAAATGTTTTCTGGTTTGATGAAGAAAAAGGTTACGAAAGAGAAATAAAATACTGTGAAAATCAAAGATCTTGTTTTGTAGATGAAATGCAAGGAGAACAAAGACTATCACATATAATTTTTAGAAATGGTGTTTTAGCAGTTCCAAAAAACAAATCTGTTTTACAAAAATTTCTATCTACATATCACCCTCACGTAAACATTATGTTTGAAGAGGTTAAACCTGAAGAAGACGCTTTAGAAGAAATAGATTACTTAGAAATGGAGATTAGTGCATTGAACGAAGCTATGAACATGGATGTAGATATGGCAGAAGCTATTATGCGTGTTGAGATTGGTTCTAAGGTGTCAGAGATGAGTTCTAAAGAGCTTAAAAGAGATTTGATATTATATGCAAGGAGAAATCCTGAATTATTCTTAGAGTTAGTTGAAGACGATAACGTAGTTCTTAGAAACTTTGGTATTAAAGCTACTGAAATAGGATTATTAAAACTATCATCAGATCAAAGAAGTTTCACTTGGGGTTCTAACGGTAGAAAACTAATGAACGTACCATTTGATGAACACCCATATTCAGCTTTAGCCGCTTGGTTTAAAACTGATGAAGGTATGGAAATTTACACAAATATAGAAAAACAATTGAAGTAAAAACCTTGTAGAAGCAGTCGCTCTTCGGGGCGATTGCTAACTACAAACTAAAAAGAAATTATGGCGGTAAGTATAGATACAGTATATCAAAAAGTATTAGCAGCAACTAATAAAGAACAAAGAGGATACATAACTCCTCAAGAGTTTAATTTATTTGCTAACCAAGCTCAGATGGAAATATTTGAGCAATATTTTTATGATAAAAATCAGTATAACAGATTACCGGCAAACCAAACGCAGTATGCTGATCTTGATCATATGTTAGAAGAAAAAATTAGCATATTTAAAAAAAGAGAACAGCCAATTAGAATTCAAAATAGATATGGTCTTGGTAACTTACCTACAGACGTTTATAGGTTAGACAACGTTATCAGATTTAGTTTGACAGGGGTTGCAGATACTCACAGGTCTATTGTTGAAGAAGTTACTGAAGACGAGTTAGTGACTTACGAAAGAAGTCATCTTGCTAAGCCAACACCTAAAAGACCTATATATATAAGGTACAGTGATAGTCAAATTAAAATATCACCATATAGTTTAACTCCCAGCGCTTCTGCTGCTTGGTATTTTACAAATGGAGCTGTTACAACATCAAATAGCAGTAGAACAGTAAGTTTATCTACAAGCATACTTAACTACAATTTTTTAGAGGTTGGAGCGTATGTTTATTCAGAAGAAACTCCATCACACGTTCCTATTGGAACAACTATAGAGTCTATATCGGAAAATTCAGGAACAGCAACTATAGTGCTAACAGGTTTAAACAGTGATTTTCCAGGTAATTGGGCATCAAGTGGTGGTTATGGACTTGCTTTTGCTTCTCCTGATATATACTGTAATTACATAAGAAAACCAGCAACAGTAAAATGGACGTACACTGTTATAGCTAAAAAAGCACTGTATAACTCTACAACTGACACTCAAGATTTTGAGCTGCACGCATCTGAAGAGAATAATTTAATATACAAAATACTTCAACTTGCTGGTATAACTTTAAAAGATCAGTTTTTAACTCAAGCAGCTAGCATGAAAGAAATGGGTACTCAACAACAACAAAAACAATAATAAATGGGATTACTAGATAGTCAAACTCAAGCGCAGTATCAATCAGGAACATTAGGTGGTTATCAATTTGTTTCTCTTGATGATATAATAGATCAGTTTACAATTGCTTATGTTGGTGAAGATAAATTAATAAACAGAACAAAAAGAACTGAAATTGCATTTCACGCGCAAAGAGCTTTGCAAGAATTAAGTTTTGATACTTTTAAATCTACTAAATCTCAAGAAATAATAGTTCCTAACTCTTTACAAATGTTACTTCCTCAAGACTATGTCAACTACGTTAAGTTATCTTGGAGTGATTCTTCTGGTATAGAACATGTTTTATATCCTGCTATTAAAACATCAAACCCAAAATCTATAGTTCAAGGAACTGACGGTAGCTATACTTTAAACAGTGATGATGAGCTACAGTACAACGCAGAGTCTAAATCTTGGGCTTCTTACAAAACAAGCACACCATCTGAAAATAATAAAGATGATTATAATTATGATGATGACACTTACGATTTAAACATAGGTCAAAGGTATGGGTTAGACCCTCAGCAATCACAGGTTAATGGTTCTTACTATATAGATGAATTATCTGGAAACATTCATTTTAGCTCTAACATTAGCGGAAAAACTGTAACCTTAAAGTATATAAGTGATAGCTTAGGTACTAATGCGGAAATGCAGGTTCATAAATTTGCAGAAGAAGCAATGTATAAGTGTATAGCATACGCTATAATGTGCACGAGAAACGATATACAAGAGTACGTTATAAACAGATTTAAAAAACAAAGGTTTTCCGCGGTAAGAACTGCAAAACTAAGACTATCAAACATAAAAACAGAAGAAATAACTCAGATACTTAGAGGTAAATCTAAACAAATAAAACACTAGCATATGCCAGAGATCAAACATGCTTTTTCTCAAGGTAAGATGAACAAAGACTTTGACGAAAGATTATTACCTAACGGTGAGTACAGGGACGCTATGAATATAGAGGTATCTACATCTGAAGGTAGCAACGTAGGTACTGTTCAAAGTATAAAAGGTAACACTAAACTACCTATAGCTGGAGCAATAAGCTTAGGAGTTGACGAAAAATGTGTTGGATCTATAGTAGATCAAAAAAACGATTGTGCTTATTTTTTCATGACAAACCTTGAAAGACACGTTTCAGAGCAAGATGTATTACCTGTAAACGGTGTTAAGAAGTTCAGAGACTCTATATTTAGATTAAAGCATAATGCTAGCAATGTGCATACAGTAACTCCTGTTTTTGTTGATGCTTATTTAGAACAACATCCAATAGCCGCACACTCAGACACTAGTGTTTACGCGGGTGTAACTTTTCAAACAAATGGTGGTTATGCTGAAAAAGTTGTTTTAACATCTGGTCACAATGTTGTGGAGGGTATGTGGATATTTTTTACCTCTGGAAATGGTGGAATTGCAAGAAAAGTACAAAGCGTACAAAGTAACACTATTTCTTTTGCAACAGAACCTCTGTTAAGCCAGTGGATAACTGACAATGCTACATGGTTAGAGTTTAGCTACCACTACCCTAACGTTAGTGGTTATTTAAACTACTCTACAAACACTTCCCCAAACAGAATTTTAAGATTTGACAAAGACAAGCTGATAACTGGTATAAGTATTCTTGATGATTTTTTATTTTGGACAGATAATTTTTCAGAACCTAAAAAACTGCAAGTACCTAGATCTATTATTGGTACTGATTCAGGTGGAAGACTATCAACAAAGTTAATGATAGAAAACAACATGGGTATTGATGTTGATTATGGTTTAATGACAGAGCAATATTTAACTGTTATTAAGAAATACCCAACAATATCACCCGCTTTAGACATGAGCAACTCTGTTAGAGTTGGTATTCTTAGTTGTATTATAGGTAAAAAATTTAAAGCAGCAGACCTTGTTGGTAACAAGACAACAGTTATTTGCTCTGGCGTTCCAGGAGGTGTGGTGGATTTTAAAGTTAATGATATATTACTTTTAGGCGTTGGAGTAGTGACTCCTAGTGAGTTTGATGCTCAACTTAAAATAACTGAAATAAATGGTTTAACTATAACAGCTGTTGTTATGGTTTTTCCTACAACTTACTCTAATACTTGGCAGAACTATCAAGTTATGCTTCAAGATTCTTCTAAACCAATATTTGACAACAAGTTTGTTAGATTTGCTACTAGGTGGAAATATATAGATGGAGAATACTCTAGCTTTTCTCCTTTTTCTAACGCCGCTTTTATTCCTGGAGAGTTTGATTATGACACGTTAGACGCGTACAACCTAGGTATGGTTAACACGTTGAAAACTATTTCTATTATAGATTTTGTACCACTAGACATACCGTCTGATGTTATTGAGATTGATTTGTTATATACCGAGTCAGACTCGCCAATAGTTTACACTGTTGACACAATATCTCCTTACGATGAGCTAGTAGACGGTACTAGAAACTGGGATTTTATAACTGGAAGTAATAACAGTAAGGGCAAGTATGTTTTAGAATCTGAAAATATATATGGTGCTCTTCCTTCAGAACAAATATTAAGACCTTGGGATAATGTGCCTAGAAAAGCTTTGTCTCAAGAAATTGTTGGTAATAGAATTGTTTATGGTAATTATTTACAAGATTATAACTTAGTTCACGGAACACAAAGTCATGGTGATTATGTAAAACCTATATTTAACACTTATTCTTCTGTTAAAAAATTACTTGGTAACGAAATGATAGTAAACTCGTATGTAGAGCCTTTAAACGTTAACAATGGTAGTAGCGCTGAAGGTTGGAATTGGGACGATGACGAAGACACAACATCAAACCCAACGGTTACAGGCTGGAAACTTGTTGATTATTATCAATATTGGTACACAGGTGGTGGTTTCCAAAACTTTGACACTATTTCACAGAAATACGCAGTAACTAAAAATAAGAAATTTTATCAACACGTGCCTGGTTTAAAAATAGGTGGCACTTATCAAGTTAGCTTTAGAATAAGTAATTATCAACAAGGAAGAATAAATGGTCCTACTTTAATTGCTTTTGATCATACCGACACTAGTAATAAACTTACTTCGTCAAACAGTGGTATTAAACAATATAATGGAAATGGTTATTATACTACTACAGTAGTTATTGACGTTGTTAGAAATGATGGTCCAAACGTTGGAGGTGGTTCTACTTACGAAGGTTTAGCTACGGCTGGTAAAACTTTCTTTTTTCAAGGTAGTGGTGGTGGTGGTACTCAGTTAAACGATATCAACCAAACAGATCCTGTGATTGATCCAACTTGGACAGGAAAGGCAGGTTTTATAGGTCATGTGTCACATTTTTCTATGCGTGAGGTTTTTGCAAGTAACAAGGAGTCAGTTAAGTCAGATAGAGATTATCAATTAGGAGTTGTTTACTCTGATGAGTTTGGTAGACAAACACCTGTCTTAACAGATCAGTCAGCAACTTTTAAAATATCAAAAGAAGAGTCTGATGTAGAGACTTGTGTACTTTCAAGGTTACAAAATAACGTGCCTTCTTTTGCTTCAAAATTTAAATACTATATAAAAGACACTTCTTCCTCTTATTACAATCTAGCGGTTGATAGAGGTTATTTAGCCGAAGACAATCAAGCATGGATTTCATTTCCTTCTTCAGAAAGAAACAAAATAGATGACGAAACTTACCTTAGCTTGAAAAAAGGTCACGACAGTGACAATGCTATTAAGGCTGTAGATGCTGTTTACAAAGTTATTGATATAGAAAACGAAGCGCCAAGTTATATAAAAAAAGAAAGAGTAACTCTAGGTCTTTGCACTGGTTCAACTTCGTCATCAGGAAACTTAAACGGTGTGTTTAATAGATTTGAACACAGGCCGTTTTCTAGTTCAAGACTTTTAGCAATAAACAAAGCAGAGTGGCTTGAAGAAACTTTTGTTGATCTTGACAGTACAGACGCGGGTTTTGACCCAACTGTCGAAGTTCAAGAAATACAGTTTATAAAAGGTGATGGATTTTTGTCATCTTGGTATGAAATATCTACTAGACAGGTTGTTGATATTGGAGGTCAAGAGTATTATTATATTACATTAAAAAATGCTATTGATGAAAACGAAGCTATTTATATAATAAATGAAACTGGATCAAACGTAACAACTCCAGACGGTGTAGTTGTAAACAACCTTAATTTTTACCCAGACGTAGAGTTTAAACTTGTAAGAACTAGAGATAAAACAAACTTAAAAGAGTTTATTGGTAAGTTTTTTGTTAAAGTAAGAAGCAACGAGTATCTAAATAGCTTTTTAGTTTCTGGAGCAACAACAAAAGATGATGTTATATCTGTTAGTACTACTTCTTTCTTCTTAGCAGACTTTACAGCTAGAGCAAGTGGAGGTATGGGTGTTAAAGGTGGAAGTCAAAATCTTTTGACTTACTTAAGTCTTTCAGACCCAGCAGCTCAAGATCCATACTACGATTTAAGAGGTTCTTATACTTGTGTTGTTTCTGGTAGTAACCCCGCTGGTTACCCAAATGATGCAAACCCAGTTTTTGTAACTCAAGTTTCACCATCATACACTTGGGACTCTGGAGTTATACAATACAGTCAAACGAGTAGAGATTCTGGTTACGCTATACCTGGTGACCCTAGTAGTGCTCCAAAAACTGGTGGTACTGGTAATGATGGTAACTTCCAATGGTTGATACGTGGAAGTGAATCTGCTAAAGAAGCTTGGGAAAGATTATTAAAGTTTGAGTTGTTTAGCACATGGACACTTGGTGGTAGTACAACTCCTGGTATGTCTGGAGACACTAGAAGTGAGTTTTTTATAGACAATGTTGGTTATGTTGGTGTTTTACCAGGAACTGATGTTGTGTATGGTAAATATGTAGACCACAGCCTGTTTAGCCACCAATCAGACCCTACAATGCTTATCACTGATGGAGGTATGAATAGAAGAAACACTTACGATGACGGAACCGGTCCTTCTAATGGTTTTGCTGGCCAAGGAGATTCTAGCCCAAGCTTCCATGGTACTGGAACAGAAAGAGACAATTGTAGATTTGGTAGAGGTATATGGCAGTCAACAGGAGATGAAAAAGATTTTGACGGTATAAATCTTGACAATTGGTTTACTCCTGGAAAAACTTATATGGAAATATCATACAGTAGAGTAAACTCCAGAACTGGACATAAAGATATAGACCCAAATCTTATAGAAAGTGGATTTGCCAATGAAAACGCTTGGTCTGTTGGTACTTTAGACAACGAAGCTCATGATGAAGAAAGATTTTTTGTTGACAAACTAGTAAGAGGCTCTAGGTTTAGATTTTCAAACGACGCAAACAATAGAACATATACAATAAGAAAAGTTAAAACTGAAAAAAGATTTAACCATACAATATTTCCTGGAGCAACTTTTAACAACGCTTACCCGCAATGTGAGCTTGCAACTAGAATTGGTATAGACCCTATAGCTGGTGGAAACAACTACGCTTTTGATAATGTTAAGTGGTCAGATCTACCTACGCCTCTTCAAGAAAACGATCCTCTTATATCTAGGCTGTCTGCTAACTACAAGTGGGATAACACTGACTACACTGTTAGGAACATGGACACCGTTGATGGTTGGAACGCTAATGGATATAATATCAAAGTAGAAGTTAATGGACCTTACTCTTGGTATCTTGAAAAGAAAAGATTTGGACTGGCTAGTAATAGAAGAAAAACTTGGATACTAGAAATACAAGAAGAGTCAGGAGCACCTAAACTAACTGATGAAACCCACTTGTTTGGTCACGTTGCTGGTCTTGATCACAATTCAAAAAGATTAATAGAATTTGTTACTGTTGCTACAGAAGGTGGAGATCAATTAACTAGTGATAACCCTGCGATATTCGAAACAGTACCTAAAGACTCTGTTGGGTTAGATCTTTACTACGCTGCTAGTGATTTTATACCTATAGCTGAGCATGGTAACGAGCAAGAACTACCTTTCTACAACTGTTATTCTTTTGGAAATGGTGTTGAATCTAATAGAATTAGAGATGATTTTAACGCAAAACTACTTGATCTAAACCCTATAGTTTCTACAACAATAAAAGAACAATACCTACAAGATAGAAAACTAAACGGGTTGATATACTCTGGTATATACAACTCAGCTAGCAGTGTTAACGAGTTAAATCAATTTGTTGCTGCTAATAAAATAACTAAAAACATAAACCCTATATACGGAAGTATACAGAAATTATATACAAGAAATACAGATCTTGTAGTTTTATGTGAAGATAAAGTTATAAAAGTTTTAGCAAACAAAGATGCTCTTTACAATGCTGATGGAAACCCTCAGTTAATATCTACAAATACTGTTTTAGGCCAGTCACAGCCGTTTGCTGGTGAGTACGGTATATCAAAAAACCCAGAGTCTTTCACTTCTCAGTCTTACAGAGTTTATTTTACAGATAAACAAAGAGGTGCTGTTCTTAGGCTTTCTATGGACGGACTTACGGTTATATCTGATAATGGAATGAGAGATTGGTTTAAAGATAACTTAAAAGCAGCTACAGGTTTAAGTGGTAGTTATGATGACAACAAAGACGAATATAATTTACATGTAAAAGGTTCTACAAACTACACTTTAAGTTTTAGCGAAAACGTTAAAGGTTGGACTAGTTTCAAATCTTTTATACCTGACGAAGGTTTAAGTATTTCAAACAACTACTATACCTTTGCAAATGAAAACACTACTTCAAATGCTTATCTGTGGTTACACCACACAAATGATCTTCAAGCTAACTTCTATGGTAAAGTTCCAACTACTTCAGAGCAAGCTAGTTTAACTTTAATACTTAATGAAGAGCCGGGTGTGGTTAAGAATTTTGTAAACTTATCTTACGAAGGTACTCAATCAGCCGTTGATATTAACACAAATCTTGGTGATAGTGGGTATTACAACTTGACCGCAGTTCCTGGTTGGTATGCTCAAAGCATAACTACAGATTTGCAGTCTGGAGAAATTAACGAGTTTATTGAAAAAGAAGGTAAATGGTTTAACTTTATAAAAGGAGATTCTACGGTAACAACAAACTTAGACACTGCAGAATTTACAGTTCAAGGATTAGGTAAAATAACTTCACATACAAACACAGCATAGAATATGAGTACAGTACAATTAAAATTATCTACAAAGGTAGAAAATAGTAACACACATACTGTTTCAATTGAAAATGGAACTGGAGTTAACTCAAGCGTTGTTAATACTGGTAATGTTACAACAACTAGCTTCACGTCAACACCTACAGTTTCTACGCAAGCAACTATAGCAACTGTAACATTTACTGCTTCAATTGGTTATTACTACTCTAAAGAACCTTCTTTTGGAATAAAAACATCACACCTAAGAGCATTTAACATTTCATCTACAGTTACTAAAGATTCTAAAAACAGAATAACAGCAAAAGTTTTTGTAATAAAATACACTAATTCTGTAGCCGCTATAGGTCAAGTGATTAGGTTTAGCTATGATACAGAGCTTTATTTGATAACACCTGAGCAAATTGCTGCTTTTATAGCTTCTAGAAATTTACTTGAGATTAACAGTGTTATAATCGACACTTCTGATGCTTCTTCTGCAGGTGCATCTAGAACACTAGAGGTTCGTGGTGACTTAGGTTGTAAGTTTAATGTTAAAATAACAAAAGATAATCCTTCTGGCTCAAACACGACCTACGACTTTAACACAGACACTTTCACCGCGGCAGCCACAGAGCTTGTTAACGCTGCTATAGACATAAGTGGTGTGTATAGCACAAATATAAATATACCTCCATCAACAGTTGATGACACCTACACTATAGAGGTTGTGCCAAACTTTGGGTTAGGAACAACTTTAGACTCTAGACTATCGGTGTTGCAAAACAATCAGTTTTTAGTAACAAAAACTATATCACAATTTAAGCTAGTAACAATAACTTTATCATTAGTTTCTGATGCAAACGCTAATAAATACGGCACTTTACCTAGCAACGTAACTATAACAGGAGAAAGATACTCATCTAGAACATCTCCAGTGCAGGTTACATGGCCTGTAAACCTAACTTCTAATGCTTTTTATATTCTTGACCAGCCAGATCAACTTGATTTTAGGTCTACAATAACCAAGACAATTGATGGGGCAATAACTGGTAATTCAACACGTACCATAGTTTTAGATGATACCACAGGTATATTTCCTGGTCTTTCTGTTTCACATGCTAGTATACAAAATTATGTTAGAATAAAATATGTAGATCAAGCAACAAAAACAATAACGGTAAGCGATAACTTGAATATTGATGGTACGCTTGGCGATGGTGCAACTTTAAGTTTTCAATACGGAGGAACTGTAACCACAGAGAACTTCACAGGACATTCTTTTAGGGTTGGTTATAGAGCTGAGGACGGCACTAACCCTAAGTTTAAGGTAGTACTAGCAGATGTTTCTACAAAAACAAATGGAACCGTTAGCAACAGTAGAGTTGTAAACGTTGACAGTCAAGCTGGTATTTTAGCTAGGTCAACAGTGTTTGTTGCTGGTAGAGGTATAAATGGAACTACAGTAGCTCCTCACGTGGACGCTATAACGCATGAATCAACAAATAATAGGTTACAGCTAAGTGTAGCTCAAACTATAGAAGACAACGTAGATTTAACTTTTACAGGAAGTAGTATGTCTGCAACTATAACTTTTGATTACTACGTAGATAATTTTGGATCTACAGACATTACGCTTGTTTTAGCGTTAGACGCAATAATACCAGTACAATAACATGGCATCATCAAACATAACTTTAGGTCATAGTATAAACGAATCTTTAAGTGTAGGCGATAAAGTTTACACTGTCAGCTTAAGCGCTGCTGCTGGTGGTTTTCAGAGTGGTAGCAGTATACAAGATTTAGGAACCGTAACTCATATACATAGAGAGTCTATAGCTCAATTTAGTTTAAACGGTAGTAATGTGGCGGTGGTTCCAAACACAATAACGGTAGATGTTATATCGAGCCGTACTCTTGGTAACAATGCTTTTAACCAGGGTGGTGGTACCATGTTGTTATTTTCTAAAGACAATAAGGTTAATACTTCTGGTTTAAAAGGTTACTATGCAGAAGTTAAAATGGTAAATACAGACACAGGGCCTTCAGAATTATTTTCTGTTAGCTCTGAAATACAAATTAGTAGTAAATAACACTGAAACAGTGTAATTATAATAAAACAAGTAATAATTAAAAAACAATATTATGGGAGCATGGGTAATGCCAGCTTTAACAATAGCATCAGGCTTGATGGGAATGTCATCTGCTAGAAAAGCAAGAAGATTAGCAAAGTCACAATCTGATACAGCTTTAGAATACCAAAAAGAGCAAGACGCTAAGTTAGAAGCACAAAAAGATATTTATAAAAGTATGGTTTTTACTAATCCTTATGAGAAAATGACTAACTCATATAAAGGTATGGAAAACACTATGGAGGACATGCAGGTTAACACTCAATCAGCAGATTATGCTACGCAAACATTTAGACAGCAACAAGCTGACACTCTAAGTGGTTTAAGAGGTGCTGCCGGTAGTAGTGGTGTAGCTGGTTTAGCCCAATCAATGGCTAACATGGGTTTGAAGCAATCACAGGAAATATCTGCTATGCTAGGACAACAGGAGCAAGGTATAAACATGGCAACAGCTCAAGAATCCTCTAGAATACAACAAATGGTTATGGGTGAAGATGCTAGAGTTCAAATGGCTCAACTAGGTGGAGAAGTTGCAAAAGAACAAGCAGAAAGAGATAGACAATCTACACTTTTAGGTATGCAAGCTGGTATGGCAGCTGGAGCCAACAAAAACGTACAACAAGGTTATGCTAACCAAATGGCTGCCGCTAATGCTAACACTTCAGCTGCTTACGGCGTTGCTGGTAGTTTAATTAGTTCTGGTGGAGGTGAAGATGGTTGGATCAACAATCTAATAAGTTAAAATAAAATAAAATAAGATATGGCAGCAGACGGTAATTTAACAAGTGCATTTGCAAACTTAGGAAATAGCATGGTACAAACGGATACCACAGCTATGTCCCAGCAAAGAGCTAAAGATGTTGTAGGAGTTTCTCAAGCTATTGCTGGGGTTATTCAGCAAAATCAACAAATGGTTGAGAAAAGTAAAGACTATTTAAATAAAGCTATTAGAAGCACAATGACATCCGCTTCTTCTTTATCTAGTGACGAGCTATCTTCTGTTCAAGCAAGAACTGATGTTTTGGTTGCGGAGTGGCAAAAAGCAGATAAAAACTCTAGATTAGAAATAGAGGCTAAAATAGTTGATCTTGGTTTAAAATCAAAAACTCTTGCTGCTAAAAAATTAGAAAGAGCTGAACTAGGTACTAATGCTATTAGCAACGGGTCTATATACAACAACACGATAACGGGTTTAATATTAGATAATGAAAACTCTAGCAATAGGGTTGTTACTGTTGATGATAATAATAATTTTATTTACTCAGCTTCTGGAGACGACAAAGTATCAATAAACTCTAGTGATTGGTATAATTCTTATGAAAAAAAATCAGATGTTCCAACAAAAACATTAACTAGCATTGCTACAAACATGAAAGGGTTAGCTGTTAAAGGTATTAAGTACACAGACACAGACGAAATGAATGCTAAAGACCAAATAATAAACGGTGTTATAGCAACTCCAAATCTACTTGCTCACATGCAAAATAAAGCTAGGTTTCAAAACTCGAGCGGCGAGCTAGTAACCTACTCACAAGCTTTAGTTGATAGTAATAAAAAGCCAAGTTCTCTTTTTTCTAAAGCCTTGTTAGATTTAGCTAAAAACGATCCAAGTTTGATGAAAAAATATGATTTAAATGATGATGGGTTTGACCAAAAAGATTTAGATAATATAAGCGCTGGTAAACTATCTCAATTAATTAAAGATTTTACAGTTTCTAATGATCCGCTTGACAACAAAGAAAACCCAAGTTATATTGGTTTTGAAAAAGCACAAGAAGTTATGGCCGACATGTTATTTGATGGAATGAAACAAAGAGATTATTCTAACAACTTTGAACCTAAAGCAGATCCTAAGCAAACAGCAAAAGTACTGCAAGATCAAAAGAGACTAAATAATCTTAAAGATATTTTAAGTAACAAAGATCTTGTGGGTGGTATTCAAACAATAAGTAGTCTTCCTAACGGAGAAAGTGCTGATATTGATAGAAGTAGAGGAAATATATATTTAAGAAAAATGACAAAAAGGTCTGTTCCAGATCCTGACAACGAAGGTAGCTTTAAAGACGAATGGTACGTTGCTAGAAGATTAATAAGCCCTCAGTCTCTTATGGATAGAATGTTTGGAGCCTCAATGTATAGGTTTGAAACACTAGGTGGTGGTATGGACTTCTACAAAACTAAAATAACACAAGATGGGGAAAAAAGAACAGAAGTTAATGCAGCTTTAGGTCCTCCAGATTGGAGCAAAGTAAAAACAAGTAAAAATCGAATTAAACTATAATAATATGCCATTATTTCAACTAGAAGATGGAACAACTCAAGACGTTCACGAATCTCAAATTGAAGACTTTTTAAAAGTAAATAAGAACGCGGTTGAATACACTGAACAAGGTAACAAAGTGGAAAAGCAAACGGACTCTGCCATAACTGCCCAGGTGGAGTCATCAAATATGGGCTCCAGCTCGGAAGATTCTTTTTCGGCATTTCCAGCACCAGATCCGTTCGGTGATAAAACAGATGAGGAGGTAAGTGATATTATAAACACCCAAAAAAATCCTCTACATGATGCTGAGGATTTTAACACTGGAGAACTTAAGTTTGATCATATTGACGAGTTAGAGTTTAAAAACGACCTTCTTAGTACTAATTTTACAAACAGAGAAGAAACTATAGTACCTAAGTTAAAATCTAAATACAAGTATGATAAGCTTGGTAATGAGTCTAATATAGTTTTTGAAGAATCAGGAGCTACTAATAACGTAAGTATATTATTACCTGGAAATCAATATCCTCAATCTTTTCCATTGCCTAAAGGTGAAAACGAAGACGAGGCTAACAAAGCGTATATTGATATTGTTCAATATATAGAAAATGGTAGTAAAAAAAAGTGGGAGTTTTCCACAGAAGTTCAAGAGGAGTTTGACAATCTTTTTAAACACCAAAATTATGACAAGTCTAAAGACGGTGAGGAACCAGTTTATTATGACAACGATGATCCAATTTTAAAAAACACAAATACTGCCGCGGGTATTGACGTTACTTTTGACGGTAATTTAGCTAAAAAAGCAAACGCATTATTTGCTAGTGACAACGTTGAGTTTGAAGAGCAAAAAATATTTAAAAACGCGGTAAAAGTTACTCTTGAAAATGGTAACAATCAAATATTTAACTTAGGAAATCTTAGCAAAGCTAGAGAGTTAATAGGTAACTTTATCAAAACAGACAGCAAAGGCTATGTAAACACAGATGTATATAGAGAAGCAGAAGAAAGAATATCTAACTATGCTAACCAAATAATAAACAAACACATGGAAAACCCTTTGGATTACGCTGATCCAAATGAGTTTGATAATTTAGTTAAAAAAGTTATGCTTGGAACTGGGTCTGCCGGCGTGCAACAATTGTTTCTTGCGGACGATGAAAAAGTAAAAGAGCTAGAAAGATCTGATAAAGAAAAATTAATAAGAAACATAATACAACAAAGAGTTAACGAGGCTGAAGACAAGTATACTACTATATCAGTTGCTAATGAGGTTTTAAGACTTAAAGAGGGTGGTGCAAATAGCCAGCAGGTTATAGAAGGTTTAGAGGCAACCACTAGAAGTAGTTTTGCTGGTAGTAAAGAATTAAAAAGTGTAAAGAATAAAATTTTTGACATCAACAAAGAGCTTCAAGATAATTTTGACAACGAAAGTCCTGAGTGGAAAGCTAGATTAGCTGAGATAAATGGAGAAAATAAAGACGGAGTTTTATATCAACTAAACGCTTTAAGAGCTGACATAGAGGGTAGAGAAGGTCATGTGTATGGTACTTTTATAGATCCAGCAACTGGATTTACTGTGGCTAAACAAAATGGTGAAAACAGCCTAGTTGACTTAGAGCCTGAAATTGAAAACAAAACACAAGAGATACAAGGAAAAGGTTTAAGCTATCGTGATGTTAAGAAAAATTGGCTTTCAGCTAAACTAGCTCACAGCAATGCCGCTTACAAGTGGCAGAATAAAAAATATTTATTTCAAGTAGATAAAAATGAAATACAATCTTTTTTAAAAAGCGACATAGGTAAAAAAGCTCGACCAGGTCAAAAAGGAGGTTTTTATCTTACAGATGCAGAATCTTCTAGAACTGGTTTTAATGTAAACCTAGAAAATGATATTGATCACAAGTTTAGAAAACAATTTCTAAACAATGCTACTATAGAGGCAAAAAGTTACGACAAAATATATGCTTTAGGAGAAACCTTGATGGATCAAGAAACTCAAAGTTTTGGTGGAGCTCTTTTACAAGGACTCACAGAAAGTGTTGGATATGGGCCAGAAGTTTCTACTGACGAATACAGGTCTAATTTTGCAGATATAATGACAGAGGATTTTGGTTTAGATTTAACACATTTAGAAGAAGAGTTTTCTAAAGTAAGCTTTACAGAGACAACAGGTAGAGCTCTTGGTGGTATACCTAAACTAACTCTTGATTTTTGGGTTGCAAACAAAGCTGTTGCCGCAATGGGAGCGGTGACGACAATAAACACTATGGTGCAAAGTTTAAAAGCAGGTAAGTATGCTATAAAAACTGCCAACGGTGTTAAAAGAGTTAATCAAGCTGGTTTGATAAAGATGATGAAAAAAACAGCAGATGGTAGAAAGTTATTAAAAAACAGAAGTATAACTCCAGCCGCTGATGACGTTAGTGTGGGTAATTTTACTTTTAGAAATTCTGCTACTAAAAACACTGATGATGCTATTTCAAAATGGCTTGTTGGAAGAGGACCAAAAGCAAAAATAACAAAAGGAAGGCCTTTTACTGTTGAAAAAGTTAAAGCAAGTTTTGGTGACCAAGCTAAAGCACAAGGTATATTATCTTTAATTGAAGGTGTTAAAATGGAGATTGCAATGCAAGACCCTTTAAACCTTAACCCAGATATGGACGTTCCTGTAGGTAGTAGTTTTGCTACTGGAGTTGGTTTTGGTTTAGTTGGTGGAGTTATACCTTGGACTAAAATGTTCACGGGTATGGGAGGTCAAAAAGCTGGACCGTTTAAAGGTATGTACGATTACTTAGTGGCTTCTCCAATCAGCTTTGTGGCTGGTGCTAGGTTAGGCGAGCTAACAAACCAAGTTGTTGACGATATGATGGGTAAGAAAACTTGGCAGAACTTTATGAATGAGCATTACGGAGACTATGATGAAGTAATGAAACATAACATAACTGATTTAATAATGGGTTTTGCAATGAAAGCAGGTCATTATAAAAAGTTTGATTTTGCATCTGAAAAAAGACTCACAAGAGTAAGAAACTCAGAAAAAGCTAAGCTTGACAATCTTTTTGAAAAAGATAGTATAAGTGGAGAGATGAGACTTAAAAAAGGAATGCAAGAAAAGGCTCAAAAACACTACGATCTTATAAACATGGCAGAGCGTAGATTAGTTGAAATACACGACACTATGGATTGGATAGATCCTATTCAAGGTCCTTTAAAAATGCAAGAAGCAATACTAGCAACAGCTAAAGGAGCTAAAGTAAAAGGTATAACTAAGGTTTTCTATGAAAACAACATGAGTCAAAACATGTCATTTAGAAAGCTTGTAGAAGGTGAGAAACTACACGATGGTACTATTGTTGGAAATAAAGGTGCTTATGAGTTTGTTTTTAATCCTAAAAAAGTAAACCCAGGTTTAGCTCCTCACGAACTTGGACATTTTGGTTTAGAACATCTTTTTGGTAAAGACGTAATGTTTAACGGAAAATTTGTAGATGGTTTAGGAAGCGTGATGAGGAAAATTACAACTGTTGGTGTTGATCCTAAAACTGGAGAAAGTAAAGAAATGAACCTATTCGATGCTTTTATAAGTAAGGGTGTTTGGAAAGCAGATGGTTCTAGTAAAGTTCCTGATTACAGTAGGCAAGGTGGCGGTGAACAGCTTAAACATGAAGAAATGTTTACTTTTCTAGGTGAGTTTTTAGCTAGAGAAGGAAATCTTAAAAAAGTTAGAGAAACTTACGGTTTTGATAGATTAGCTGGTTTTTTAGAAAACGTGCTTGGTAAAAACTTTGAACAAAAAACAAATCTTAACACTGAAAAAGAAATAGTAGAGTGGTTTAGCGAGTACTTAACTACTGTTGGTAAACAAAAATCAGCTATAAAAGATCTTAAAAATCTAGAAAGATTTGTGTCAAGAACTAAAACTGAAAATGAAAGAAAAAGAAGGATAGAGTGGGAAAAAGAAAACGGGCAAGGCGAAACTGTTGAAAAAAGATCTGAAAGTCTAACTAAAGATTTAAAAGAACTAGAAGCACAGTTAAAAAACAACCCATTTCTACCTATGTTAAGAGCTGGTGAAATAACTATAGAAGAGTATAAGGAAAACGTAAAAGAACTAGACGCTCTTATTAAGAAAAAAAGAAAAGTTCTTGCTGACATGCCGAAAGAAGAAAATATTTTTCAAGGTGGTATTGATGGTTTTGCCATGAAAGATGGTGTGATGATGACAGAGTCTCAATGGAATGCTAGAGGTGGTGGAAAAGACCAAGCTCTTATAGAACTAGCTAAAGAAGGAGGATTGTTTGACCCACTTTTAACAAGTGGTTTAAGGTTTCCATTTCAAGGAAGGTCAAGAGAAGTTTTTTTAGGAGATGTAAAGTTTGGTATTGAAGGCGCTGGTAAAAAAGTAAAAGCTACAGGTGAAAATAAAATGACTTTTATTACTAAAGGTGTTTATGGTGTTATAGAAAATTTTAATAAAAACAAATGGGGAACTAAAGAACAAAATGACGGTTTGTCTGGTTGGATAAATAGTCAATATCAGTTTAGAAGAGGAGATGTTAATGATTACTACAAGAAAAATCCCGTTGGAAAATCTTTAGACGCACCTATAAAAGGTGGTGGTAGTTTTGGTGACATGCTAGAGGGTAAACCAGATCCTAACATTGGAACTTTTGACATGAAAGATCAAGGAAGAGAGTGGGTTAGTAATAAAAAAGGATCTTTTGAAGAAGTGGTTGATTTTAATGGTAATAGAAGAATTAAAAACGAACTACCTATAGATAGTAAAGTGTTTAATGGTAAAGGTGGTTGGAAAGAAATTATCAACAAAGAAATAAAAAACATTGAAAATGTTGAAAATGTAGGTTTTAAAGGTTTAGATGGTAAAGCTATAGACCTTGTTCACCAAATGATGGGGATAAAATTATCACCTTCTCAAAAAACTAAACCTAACGACCTAGGAGAGACTAATCTTAAAAATGCTCAAGAATACATTGACGGTATTTGGAATCAACCTAGAATGCAAGAGAAGGTATTAGAAAGTGGTAAGACCAAGAAAGAACAGATGGTTGATAACAACGGAAACCCTGAATTTAGAAAAATTAACAATGCAGAAGTTATTGCTGACTTTATGCCTGAGGCTACTATAAAGTTTGACAAAGGTGTTAGTGACAAGCTACAAGGCACGTCTTCCTACGCTAGGCTAGGTACTCTTTCAGAACTTTTTCACAAAGCAACAGTTGAAAACTATAAACCTTATGAGTTAAAAAAATTAGGTTACGAAGTAAACCCTACTCCTAATGCTGATGGTAGTTGGAGAGTTGCGTCTGGCCCAGGTGGTCAAATATTTATAAGAGGTAAGTCAAAAGGTCAAAAGATTACTTCTTCAGACATTAAGGAGTTTGTTGGTATTAAAGACGGTGTATACACACCTTTATCTAAAAACAGATCTCTAGCTGGTCGTGTTAGAAGAATAGCGGAGATTATAGACAAAGTTGTGACAAACCAAACTCAAAGAGAAGCTGTTATTGAAAACCCTAATACAATACCTAAACAATCTCTTGCTAGGTTTTTATTAAATACAAAAGCAGGTAATTCTAGAATTGCTTACTCAGAGTCTTTAGAGAAATTTACTCTTGAACAAAAGAAAGAGTTTTTTAAAGGTATAAACACTCCTGAGTTTAGCTTTGTGTATAGCAGCTATTTAGAGAAAAATCAAAAAAATCCACTAGGAAAAGCATTAAGAGATTATTTTACAGGTCTAGGTGTTAAATCATCTTTTAGCACTAACTTTATTAAAGAGATGAGAGCTGAGCTTATGAAAACTGGTAAACAGTTAGAAACTAAACTTAGTTTAGAAGGAGTAAATGGTAAGATGGAAGCTTTAAAAGTTAGGGTTGCAAGTAAGTTAATGCAAGAAAGCAGTTTAAATGCTATTGAAAAAAGATTGTCATTAGAACAAACTGATGTTCCGTTTTTATTTGATCCAAAAGGAGGCATAAAACTAGCACAATCTTTAGATAAGTTGTTAATGGAAAAGTTTGAAAAACTTAAAGGTAAAGGTTGGTATGAAGCAATAATGCTTCTTTCAAACACTAGCGGTACGGGGCTTGGTGGCCAGAGAAAAGCTATATACAGAACAGCTGAAGAAGCTAGAGCATTAGCTGAAAGTATAGAAACTTCTGGAATATACAAAGAAATATCTAGACCAAACTCTAATATGGTCGGTATAAAATCAGATTTAATGAAATACGTAGGGCTTTTAAAAGGAGGAGCGGAGTTTAACATGGTTAACGCTAAAAAAGCTCACGAATTTGGAGAGATAAATAAAAAGAACTTAAAAGAAATTGTAGAGGTTCTTAGAGAGCTTTATAGCGAGAAAACAAGTGAAATTGATCATAGGCATGTTCGGGCTTTTTTAGAAGTTGCTGGTGGACCAATGACTGGTATACTTAGAAAGTCTGGGTCTTTAGCTGTGCTTCCAAAAGGTTCTCCAAAAGAATTATTTAAAATATGGCCAGAA
>TARA_R110002153_G_scaffold13694_3_pt1 | contig 19802 bp, 24 predicted proteins | sample TARA_R110002153 | Tara Oceans TARA_R110002153 (sample SAMEA4398193) | marine metagenome | biome: Polar Biome; feature: [SRF] surface water layer (ENVO:00010504); material: water (ENVO:00002006), including particulate matter (ENVO:01000060) such as... | depth 5 m
AAAAAGGGAACCTAAGTTCCCCTATTCTTTAGAGTTCGTGATGTGTTGCCAGTGTAGACATCAGTTTCGTCTTAGTCCAAGACTTGTATACTTCTAAGTCCAATTGTGTGGCCATGTCGAACAACTGTTCTTTGGTCATACTATTTAACTCTTCAATAGTCATCGTGGGCTTCTTCTTAGTTTTGGGTTTAGGTTTGGGTTTGGGTTCGACCTTAGTGACAACAAGTTCCGCACCAACATTGGGAATGTGAAGATCACCAAAATACTTATACCCTAGGAATGCCACAACCGCAACGAGAACAACATAAAAAAGAATCTCTAACATGTTATCCCTCCGAAGGAGTTTCACCTTCACCCTGAAGTGTCTCAACCTTTTGGATCAATGAGATACACTGATCTCGTAGTTGACCAATAGTTGATAACTCTTCACCTCTAAAACCACCGCGTCCGGCGACCGTATCTACAACCGCGACTGTACTACGCGTCACTCGGTTTACTAGATCCATTATATCATTATCCACAAGTTTGTCCTCTATTTAATTAAATTGACTAGATTTCTGTAGCGCTACCCAATACTCCATATTGGATTCTTTATTCACGAAATGTGAAATAAACTTAGACGATAGTGCAACACGGTAGTTGCCGTCTTCTAACAACCTAAGATTGTTGATATTGAATACAACCTTGAGGTCTGGATACTGTGATTCACCTTCCACAACAATACTGAATGCGTGTGAGGTTTCATCGTCATTGTCCTTAACGGTTAACGTTATCAGTCCATTATCTATATGGACGTTAACTTCACTATGACCCAATGCACCCGCAGCACTCTTGACACGGTTCAGAGTCTGACTATCCAAAGTAAACCACGCATCCTCACCCGGTAACGTCAGATCGCCCTTTGCAGTTGTCAGAGTATCCGGTGACGAATAGAAATACTTGATCTTAGAACGACCAGTAGAATCTGAGATCGCGACACTAGATTGATCAAAGTTTAGGTTAGGACTGTCCACCAATCCCATTACACTGAGAAACTCACGCAGATCGTATATACCAAACGATGTTGGGAAGTCTACGTCTAGGGTTGCCTTTGCGAGTACAGTTCTAGACTCAGAGACGGTTCGAACTACATTACCCTCATTGAAGTAGATGTTTCCATTGATACCCGCGAAGTTACGCAGGACTTGTGTAGCGCGATCTGATAATTCCATAATATATTCCTCGATTAATTAAAGTACATTCTAACAGAAGTTTGTGTCGTTGTCAAGCGTAGGTGCATCTTCTTTTAAAAATATCTGAATACACTTACGAAACCTTCTCTCTTGTATAGTGGTAGACCGATGTTCTACGTCCGTAAGGGCCACTGCCTTGTTATATGCGGGGGTTATTCTATTTACTTTACTCTCTTTATCTTTATACAGGAAGTCCCCACCCCATTCAATCTCCCAATTCCGATTCAGATATATCGTTATCGCACCTATCCGTGTTGAAGTGGGATCGTCACGTTTAAAGTCTTTGTGCCATTCAATACGAGACCCTCCAGTCCACACAAAGAACTGCATAGATTCTACAGTCTCCGGAGACCATGTAGGATAGACCTTCTTAATGTCCTTGAGGATGTTATCATATAGTGCTCTATTACTATTATAGATCTTGTGAACGAGTACAAGGTTTTCATAACGTTCTGCTTTGGGATTCATCAAGTCCGTACCCTTTGCATTCTGCCATCCAAAGTTGGTAGTCCACACATGATCAGTCGACGATATCAGATGATCACAATACCTCGAAGCGGCATCAATAACCGGTTCTGATAGGAAGTTCGGATGTTCTCGAAAGAAGTATGGATTAAGCATCATGCACCGTACTGAAGTTACCTTTCTTGATAAACTCTATCTTGTCTTCGAACTTACCATCAAGCAACTCTCCCTTATGAGAGATAACATATGTGTTAGTATCACCATCAAGGGTATCAAGTATACTGGTCAGGTTGTCGATACCTTCCACGTCCAAAGATGAATCAAACGTCTCATCTAGTATCAATAGGTTAGTCGCAACAGAGTTTTTCATCTTCGCAATCTGTCTCCACGTAAACAGTAACGCCAGATCGATACGTTGTTTCTCACCCTCAGAGAACGAGTCATAGGAGAATGCATCACGATGACGTGATCGGATAGTCTCCTTGAACTGTTCGTCTAGGTTAAACGATACAAAGAAGTCTAGAACCTGTAGATACTTGTTGACCAACTGATTGATGACAGGCAGGTACTCCTTCACAATCTTAGTCTTGATACCAGTGTCCTTGAGTAGTTCAGTGATTACCATACTGTACGCAACGGATTCTGCAAGGTCGCCCTTGATGTCACGTAGTATCTCGCGATCATCATTCTGTGCAGACAGAGTCTTTCTTTCTTCTGCAATATCAGTAGTAGTCTCATCCTGTTTGGCCAGATACTGTTGTATAGTAGTAATCTGTTTCTGGAGTTGACCGATCTCTACTTGTTTACGATCTTGTTCAGCGATCATATCCTGTAGTTTCCGAGTCTCTTCTACTACGCCCACCATTCTCCCAGTGAGTTTGCCGAGTTCTTCGGATGCTTTTGATCTTGCGTCTGTGAAGTGTTCGTGCTTGGTTTCTGCTTCTGAGATCTTTTTCTCTTTGAAGGTAGTTTCGATCCCTTGTTCACAGGTGGGACAAGAGGAGTTATCTTCATAGAACTTCTTCTCCTTATCTAACTCCTTCAGTTTGGAGTTGAATGTTTTGTCATACTGTTTGATCTGAATCATCAGACTATTGCACGAGTCTTGTTCTGTTTTCAAAACATGTAGAGAGTCACCATCGACTGGTGCCATAATAGAACGTACGCCCTCAATCTCAGACTCAAGTGTTGTGATCTCGTTGAGTTTCTCGTTGCGATTGTCCCGTTTGTTCTTCTCCAGACTCTCCACATACTTGGTCTGTGTCCTAATCTTATACTCTAGGTTCTCTAGGTCAGACTGGTTTGCACGTACCTTTTCCTTGATAACCGAGAACTTTTCTTTGAGAACCACATTCATCTTGGAGAATACGTTGATGTCCAGTAGATCCTCGATCACCTCACGTCTATGGTTGGCAGGTAGTTGCATGAACGGCACAAAAGAACTACTGCCCAGTACAATGATCTGGTGAAAAGATTTGTGGTTCAGTTTCAGAATGTTCTGTTCTAATACTTTCTGATACTCTTTACTATGGGAGTCTTGGTTAATAACCTTCTCGTCACGCCAGATCTCAAACTTAGTTGGTTTGATACCACGCACAACCTTATACTCAGACCCAAGCGCCGTGAACTCTACTTCGACAACACAGTTCTTATTGTTTACACTGTTGACCAACTGACCCTTGGACACAGACCGGTGGGCTTTACCGAACAGGGCAAATGACAGTGCGTCCAACATAGTAGACTTACCGGCACCGTTCTGACCCACTACTAGAGTGGAGGCAGACTTGTTCAGATCTATTTGGGTGAACGAATCACCAGTACTAAGAAAGTTCTTATACTTTAGTTTTGAGAATATAATCATACGAGTTCGAGTGTCTGCGCCTCTATCATCAGTTCGCGTACCATGCCTTTGATGGTATCCTTGTTCAGTGGAGTATCCACCGCATTTATATAACTATACAGTAAATCTTCCGTACTGTCAACCGATATTTCATTATCATTAACCGAACCGCCAGTAAACTCCTCAAAGTTCTCTGCGATCTTGAGTTCATGTATCTTACGAGAGTTGATTCTATCTACGAACTGATCAAAGACTTTAGGATCTGACTTGTTAACCACAATCAACTTAACAAACTTATTATCGAGGTGGCGAAGATCGGTAAACAGAGGATTCTTCTCCTTGTCATTATAGTAGATCTTCTCGAACAATGTCTCAGTATTGACTACAGGGGTAATCTCACGGGTGTCAGTGTCTAGGATATGGAAGTGCTTGGGGTCATGTGCATCACTCCAGAAGAACTCCATCTGCGACCCGAGGTATTGTATGTTACCACTCTGCGACTTGGTGTGGAAGTGTCCAGAGAGTACCATATCAAAACGATTGAACACAGATGCCCTCATACCATGCGTACAGGGAATACCCGCAGACATCTCAAACCCTTCTAACTCAAGGTGTGCACCGATCACGTCTGCCTTACAACCTTTGATGAACTTATGACATTCTTCTTCGTTGTCCTCATTAATCCAAGGAATCAGTCCCATAGGCATACCATCATATTCAACCACCATAGGTTTCTCGATGATACGTACCTCTTCCATGTAATGACCAAGTAGTTCTTTGAGGGCATTCAAGTCATTGGTATTCTTGTAGAACACGTCATGGTTACCGGGAATGATATCCATGTGGATCTTGTACTCACGCAACTTCTCCAGAAAGATCTTCCGGTTATGTTCAAGTGCACGAAAGTTAATAAACTTACGGTTATCGTAGTAGTCGCCGAGATGCAGAATCTTGGTGATACCATTCTCGCGTAGGTATGGGAAAAACACGTCACGGTAGAAACGTTCCTGATAGTCCATCATTACTTCAGATGAATTACGGATACCACAGTGCGTATCATTCAGTATAGCAATCTTCATTCGATCTCTTCCTCCCCCAGAAAGTCAGATAGGTCAGAGTCTACACGTCTGCGACGGCGTTTACGTACCTCCTTCGCATATAACTTCACCTTCTGATCTGTATCTTGGACAACATCAATACGTTCACGTAGACCATCAACAAAGGACTGGGTCTGACGTATGGCTTCTTCATTGTTACCATCAAGAATCAACAGAGAGAGGTCACTCTCGGCGATGAACTTCATCTTGATATCTTGTTGTTTCTTCTCTTTCTGAATACGGCGAAGGAACGCATACCACGCAATCTGAGTAAAGTATGCAAATGCATTAGGTGCCTTGGTTCTGGTCGCCTTGGTTATGTCGTAGTTGTCGATTGCCTTGAGACAGTTCTCTACTGCGTCCATCACCATCTCTTCTCTATAGGTGTAACGAACGAAGTTTGCCCGATGGGATAGTCCTTCTGCGATCTTTAGAAAACATCGAGCGATGTAGTCCGTCACGACAGGTCGAGGTTCGCCTTCGGAAGATCTGTCTGTTGCATCTTTAACGTAATCCACCACCGCAAGTGAGAACTCTGCGTTGTTTACATAATGCGGTTTGTCTTTCGGTTTCATAGTCATCTCCATTTGATTTAGTACACTATAACAAAACTACTGGGTATTGTCAACCCTTTCCCCGACTCTTCGTCTCAAATCAGATGTGGAAAATCTATGATCCCTTTTGTTGAAGTATATCTCAATACCTCTACTCGCACATATAGCACGTCCTGTGAATGTTCCTGACTTATACTCGGAACCTATGATCCGAACATCGATCTGTAATGCGGATAGGATATCCTCTAGATCTTGTTCGGTAACATAAGGTATGATCTCATCGACATACTGCACGGCGTTTAACTGTGTGTAACGTTCGACTACGGTTTGAATGGGTTGGTTCTTCTCTTGTCGGTCTAAACTAGGATCTACCTGTAGTCCACATATAAGGTAGTCACACTGAGTCTTTGCCTCTCTCAACATTGCGATGTGACCTGCGTGTAACAGATCGAATGCACTACATGTAAATCCTATTTTCATAAAAAATCACTTGCCATATTATAAAAGAAATGTTACCCTAAAGCCATAGCTCGCCAGGGAGTGAATACTCAGATTAATGAATAGTCTTTGGGTCAGCTGGGAACTGTAGGATATTAGAAAAATCAGAATCTGATCTCATTATTTCAGGTGTACTTAGTTTCTCTAGTGCACTTAGTAAAACACGTTCATCTTCTGCGTTACGTTCAACCAAACGTACTTGACGTTCTTTACCTGTTTGATGCATCTCATCTACTGCATCTATATATTCTTTTGCAAACATGGGTGCCGGTTTACATGTACTGACGACATGATCGGTATTCACCAACATATAGTTGAGATGGTTTTCTTGCATAGTCATCCACGGACGTAGACCATAGATTTGATCTTCGTCTTCAGTCCAACTAATAGTAAGCATCATTGCGTTCCGCACAATCAATTCTTTACTACTTTCATCAGGCCATTCGATAACTTCGCAGATCATCTCCTCACCAGATGCGATTCTAACCTGTAGAAAGTTCTTTTCCGAATACATCATTATATAGGTACCTGCGTTATTTTAAAGGGAAACTTCTCACGTGCGTATATTTTTACTCTCTCTGCACTATGTAGTAGTGTAAAGTTCTTCTTAGATTTGATGTGCAGATCATCCGCAATATCATATAACCTTGTAGTACTACCGTTGTCTGACAGTCTTAGTCCCCGTCCAATCGACTGGAGAACACGTATCTGAGACTTTGACGGACTAGCAAATATAATGTTATGGATATTCTTAATATTAATACCAGTACTAAAAGTACCAAGAGAAGCAAGAATAATACTATTGTTCTGACGATCGACAATGTTTCTGATTTGTTCTCGGTCTGTAGTCTTAGTCTCCCCAGAGACAAAAAAGAATCTCTGTCCATCCTTTAACCTGTTCTCTATTAAAGGCCGTAAAACCTTCCCGTGTTTATCCACAAGATTGAACAAAACAAGAGTGTTTCCCTCCAGACTCGCTGCAAGGTTGGCGATGAAGTTATTACGTTTTTCATATTGAACAATAAAGTCGATTTCATCTTGATAAGTTCTTCCATCAGTTAGTTGACAAAGTTCACGTTTATATTTAAGTAGTATGATATCTATATCTAATTTAGCGAGGTGTTTATCTTCTTGCAGTTTTGCGGTGGTTACCGACGTATATGTGGGGCCGAATAAACCTTCCAGTACCAGTTTATGTACGGTCGTACCGTCTAGGGTACCGGTAGTACCAAATCGATACTCTGCCTCAGTAGACTTGTTCATGATAGAGGATAACGACTTAGACTTGAACCCATGTACCTCATCACCCACGATACACCCAAACTGTTGAAACCAAGGTGACCCTAGTTTATAGATTGATTGCCATGTGGATATGATAACAGGACAGTCGGTTACTTTGTCCTTACCAGAGTAGATACGGTGAACGTTCTTCTCAACGTCATACCCGTATTCATAGAAGTCCTTGTACATCTGTTCAACCAGAGAGGTTGTAGGAACAATTAGTAATAACTTCATGTTGTGTTGTGCAAGATACCAACGTGCAAGAATATAAATGATTAAAGACTTGCCAGATCCTGTAGGACTTAGTATAATGCTTCTCTTGTGTTCGATACCATGTACTATTGCATCATACTGATAATCACGTGGTTTGAATGGTAGGTTCAGAGATTCAATGAACTCTTGAAATGCCATGTGAGGAACTTTGTTCTTATCATAAGGATAACCATACTTACCTTCCTCAACCTTGATACCATAACCACGTTCAGCAGCAAACTTACGTAATGACTCATACAGACCTGCATTGAGCTCACCATTAGTACGGTTAAACAAACGAATCTTGCCATCCCAGATTCTCTTCTTTACCGCAGGCATGAACTTAGCACCCGGTACTTCAAAACAGAAGTGTTCCGAGATCTCAGAAACTATGTGAGGTGCACACTCAGTCATCTGCAACATCGCATAGTTTCTCATTTTAAGTTTGATGACTTCCATTATCTAATTAGAACCCTGCTTCGAATTGTTTCCATCGTATGATATTACCAATCGTTTGGTGTCTCCACTTCAACGTCTCTAGTATTTCTTTCAATGTATCTATACAGGTGTTAAGGTACTGGATTTTCTTTTCACTGTTCACGAGTTCTTCGTCCGTCTCAACGAACTGTTCTTTGAACTTGTTAGTAGTTGCACTTCGACCATTGTATGGATCATATTCCCAACCAAAACGATCGATCTCTTCCTTAGACATCTTTCCTTCATAGTATAGATACTTCCACTTCATGAGTTCTTTCTGTTTGAACTCTGCGTCTTTCAGTTTCAGTTTATAGGTTGCATGTAATTCCAAGTACTTACCATGGTTCTTAGATGCTTCTATGGATGACACATCAAGTGCCAGTATTTCAATCTGAGAGTCTTTCTTCCACTCAGTTAATATAGATTCAAGGTTCATTTTTTATCCTATAGTGGTAGTCTTAATACCCAGCCATTATATCATTTAAACTCAAAATAGTCAAACCTGAAGGTCGCTTGAAATGACAAATATTGTTCCTGTGAGGTCGCTGCAAGGTTGATCATACCTACACTTGTTGGGAACCCATTTATATATCTAAATGTTCTATTCACGTTATTGTGACTCGATAAGATCGCCACGGTGATGTCGTTGTACGTTGACCCTTGGTATCCACCTTCCTTATTAGACTCTACAGACGCAGAGGGCAGTCTGTGAGGATTGCTGGTTGCAGCTATCATCCAGTTGTAGATCTCTCGGTAAGAGTTCATGTCCTCATCCAACAACACTTCCATAGTCAATGTGCCGAACTCAGCGGCATCTCCTACGAAGGGTACACTGTTGACTCGTGAGAATCCCAACTCTGCTGAAGGTAGGTTCACATCGGGGTGGGATATTGTTTGTGCATAGAACTGTAGGTTAGGAAAGTCTCTCCTACTAATAATTATCTTGAACCCTGACGGTTGCAAGTAATTGGTTCCGCAATCGAATGTGTTAGTTGCCATGAGTGGTGTGTCTCTTAATATGTTTCTGTTATTTATACTAACAATAGGGCTTTACTTCTCAGGCTACATACTGTATAATATGTAATATTGAGATGAGGTAACAAATGATATTAAGTCGCACAGATGCATTATACGCAGCAAACGCCTTCGATGAGTTCTTTGGTAGTATAGAACGTATCGATGAGTATATGCGTATGATAAAGATGGAACGTATGGCGGAGTTTCCTCCTGCCCTGCCTGGCATGGGCCCTGAAGAAGATCTCTTCAACAACTTCGATATCCATCCGTCTGAGATGGAGTTCTCGATCATCGACACTGCGTCATACAAGTTCATGAACTACATGGAGATCGTTACCTCTGCACCTGTAGAGAAGTCAATCCCTGGCAAGACCATGAAGTGGTTGATCAAAGAGAAGAACACCGGTATGGTTGCGGGTATGATCCGTCTCGGTTCTCCTACTATTAATAGCAAACCACGCAACGACTGGTTGGGTAGTCCCCTTGACAGTCTAAACCCTGCGATCATGGAGAGGTTCAACAACTCTGCAATCATGGGGTTCAACATCGTACCTACACAACCATTCGGATTTAACTATCTGGGTGGTAAGTTACTGGCTGCAATCTGTTGTAGTCACTTTACACGTGATGCACTCAACAAGAAGTATGATTCTAACTTCTGTATGTTTGAGACTACATCACTGTATGGTTCAACAAAGTCTGCCTCGCAGTATGATGGTATGAAACCATTCCTGCGATTCAACGGTTTGACAGACTCAAACTTCTTACCACTAATCAATGACAACACTTTCCGCAGACTGAGTGCTTGGTTCATTGATAAGAACGGTGGTGAACCCTTGGTTCCTGTGGATGCATCCTCTCGCAAACTCAAGACACAGACCAAGATGGCATCGATCATCAAAGCCTCTCTCAAAGTCCATGATGATGATGCCTATAAGAAGTTCTGTCAAACCTACGATAATGCAAAGGATCTGACTGAACGGAAACGTTCTTTCGTGTCCACGTATGGTTATGATAATGTACCTCAGTATCTAAACCTCGAAACAGATACATTGATCAAGAAAGAAAACTACGACAGGTTCTCTCTTGAGAACACTACTGCATGGTGGAAGAAGAACGCCACCAAACGTTACGACAAACTAAAATCTGAAGGTCGGTTGAGACGTACCGTAGAAACTTGGAACGTCAACGCAGACGACATTGATATAATTCGGTAAGGACTTGCCAAAACTGGTTTTGTTTTGGTACTATAAGTTATGTAATATACATGAAGCGATAAACGCTGAAGGTTACATAATTAAATTAAATAATGGAGCGAAAGCTATGAAAACTTTAAACGCAATAGTACCTGTAGCAACAGGAATGAAAGTAATCGAAATGAGTCACCTCCCAATGGATAAGATCATTTCTTCCAAATTGGGAACTAACAAAAATAGACCAGCGGGCGTCAGTGCTCGTAAGGTTGGTCTTCTGGAAGAGGTCATTCGAGCAGACAAATATCGTCCCGAATACTTTGAACCACCTGTCGTAGTGAAAAATGAAGATGAAACTTACACTATCGTCACTGGTGGTCACAGACACATGGCTCACGAAAACACCGGCAAATCTAGTTTCTATGCCGCTGTTGTTGAGTTCAGTGACGTTAACGGAAAGTCTGCTAACTATTGGAAAATAACTTACCAGTCTAATGAGAACGCTACAGAAGACGACCTAGTCACTAAAAACTACCGCACAGACAAAGGCGTTATGTCCAGTGTGCAAAGTCTGATTAATAGTGGCGATGTTGAACCTACTGCCAAGGGCATTATGGCTGCATTGGAAGATCAGGGATTCAGTTCTACTACTCAGAGAGGTATAAATCTTCTCAATATGATTCGTCTTGGGTTGGGACAGGTTGATGGTGTGACTCGTATCTATTCTAAGTCGGAACTTAGAAGTGTTGTGGAAACGGAAACCACACCATCCACTGCCGTGCTTGTTCGTACAATGAAAGACTCTAGAGGTTTTGACTTAGACTACGATTCTCGTTTGATTAAAAACATCATGGATTCCTATCTGAGTACCAAGAAGTACATCAATGTTTTTCTACACTGGACTGGTCTAAACCCTAGTGATATTCTGAAAGCACGTGAGATTAAGGATAGCGTTCTTGAGAACCAGTATCTAAAAGCAAAACAATTTGTCGAAGCGTATGAGTCCGGTGAATTGAATAGTCGTGTTCAAATCCGATACTTACCTCAGTTGAATGGTGAGTACAATGGCACAATCTGATAACTTACGTCACATACAGAGACTCTCGGGGGGTGGTAAGACCACCTACGCCGAGGGTGCAAATACTGAGAATAAGGTTGTTAGTGCAGTACAGGATGTTTTGGAAACAATAAGGGAAAGGTATCCTGAGTTATCTTTCAAACATATGAAGAGGCATCCCAAGACGTTGTTTGCAGAGGCAATAGGGATGTTCAACTACACCCCCGCAAATGACAAGTCCTTCGTAAACCCTGACGGTGGAACTATATGGGTCACCAAAGATGAGGAGACGTGGATACCTATCCTCACATCCGAGGCAAAGAAGCAGGGTACCAACGATAAGTTGTTACTGGAAGGTAAGAAGAAACAGGCACAGGGTAATGCGATCGAACGTGCGTACAAGAACATAGAAGAGTTCCGGTGCCTCTATCATAATCACGACTGGTTCTCATACTTTATCTTCTGTGAGGGTTGTGACTTCGAGGAGGGATCATCTATCCTAGATCGTATGGATGCAATGACTGGGTACAAACCCATGAACAATACCTATATCTTTGAACCTAAACAGTTGGTGTCACTGTACATCCAACCACAGGGTTTTAATAAAGAGTTTATATATACTACCATGTTGAATGCCGCAACGAAAATAATTGAAAGGGTTAGATAATGAAAACAAAGTTGATCAGTTACAGTCGCACACCAAGTGTAGAGATTACCGCAGATTCTAGTCTATTAGATTTGGTTGCATACTGTGCAAGGGTAAGTAACCCAGATAACCAGAACAATAAAGAAACCAATGAGAAACTGGTTAACTATCTGATCAAGCATAAACACTGGAGTCCATTAGAGATGGTCAGTGTATGTTTGGAAGTAGAGACGACACGAGATATTGCACGTCAACTCCTGAGACACCGTAGTTTCAGTTTTCAGGAATACTCTCAGAGATATGCAGACCCTACTAAGGATCTGGACTTTGTGACCCGTGAGGCTAGACTACAAGACCCTAAGAACCGACAGAACTCTGTTGCGGTAGATGACCTAGACTTACAACGTGAATGGGATAGACACCAACGCAGAGTATTACATTGGTCTAAAGAAGTGTATAACTGGGCAATTGATAATGGAATCGCAAAGGAACAGGCAAGAGCAGTACTTCCCGAAGGTTTAACTGTGTCTCGTATGTACGTTAATGGAACTCTTCGTTCTTGGATTCATTACATTGAGTTGCGTTCATCTAATGGTACGCAGTTAGAACACATGGAACTTGCTAGAGAGATTGCGTCCGTGATTGCAGAGATCTTTCCATTAGTCAAAGAGTACGTGACAGAGTAATGGATTTCATGGTTGTAATGTTTATGTTAGGTTGTTACGCGTACTTCCTTCACGTTTATGATAAGTGGGATGGTGGAGACGATTAGGTGCCATCCTTGGCCAGCGTACTCCTAGTCTTCGTTATTCTGCTTCTTTTTTATCGATCTCTACACCAGTCTTATCAGCAACGTCCTTAATGACGTTAGAAATAACGTCAAAAGTTCCCGATGTAATACCGAAACCATCTTCAGCAACACCATTCACAACACCTTTACCACCTTCATAAGTGGCATCGACTGTAGAACAAGCAGAAAGAACCAATGCGAACGCAATTGCAATTATACGCATAGTAATCTCCTATCGTGTAATTCCGACTGTGGGTTCCTTTCCACAACTGCGGTACGTACCACTTGATACGCAGAACATCATCCTACAGGTATTTATACGCATAAAAAAAACCCCCATCCGAAGATGAGGGTTTATAAAGATTAAAACAAGTTTCTTATTATTATCTTTTTATACCACACTTACGCCATGATGTTATCAACGCGGAAGATACGGTAGTACTGGTTAGTACGGTTTGTAGCAAGACCATCGGTGCCGTCTACGTATGGGTTTGAAGCCATTCCGTAACGAGTCTTGAATCCGATGCGTGGCTGGAAGTCGTTCTCACCAACCGCACGTACCATCTGGAGAGGTACATATGGGCAGTAGAAGACACCAGCGTCATATGGGTTAGTACCCTTATAACCTACAGTTACGTAGTCGCCAGTGGCGTATGGATCGATGTATACTTTAGTACGACCATTCAAAACACCAGCAAAGGTGTTACCAGTGTCATCAACCTGAAGGTTGGTAGACAGGGCAGGTGTGTAGTCAAGCATACCAGCAGCAACAAGGGCAGTAGCAACATCTGAAGAACAGATTACTACGTTACCTTTACCGCGACGAGTTTCTTTAGCGATAACGTTTGCTTCGCGTTCGATCTGAACCAAAAGACCCTTGAACTTCTCAACAGACCAACGACCATCAGCATCAGATGACAAGTCAAAGATACCTTTAGTAGTTACGTTCTGCTGACGAGCACCAATCTTCGCCTGAGCGTTGATAGTACGGATAACTTCACGGTTGATTTCAGAAAGAATCTCTGTAGACAGAATGTTTGCCAACTCAGTTTCAGCGTCCAGACCGTGGATTGCTTTCAGGTCTTGTGCCAATTCTAAGGTGTACTCTGCCTTCAGTGCACGTGACTTAGCAGTTACAGTTGACTTCTCGATGGTGAAACCCATCTCTGCAAATGACTCGCCAGCGCTGGTACCAAGTGCTTCAGCTTCAGCAGTGCTGTATGCATCGCCTAAACCGGGTACAAGTGCAGCACCAGAGTCAACGATAGAACCAGAAGAATCCAGATCCAAAGTTCCACGTGCGCCTTCTAGACCACTTGAACCACTCTGTGCAGAAGTGCTTGAGTCACCAGAGTAACCAACAGCGGCTTCGTTGAACAAAGCTTCAGCTCCACTAGAAACACCAGCTTTAGTAGTCTTGTAACGTGACTTCATCGCGAAGATGAGACCAGTTGGGCCAGACATAGGTTGAACACCACAGATGTCGTATGCCATTAGGTTAGGCATAGCGCGGCGAACAAGTGCGATCAATACTGGGTTCCAGTTTGAAGCAGCACCAGTACCACCATCTGCACTAGATACGCCATTACCAGCAGCGTTTCCAGCAGTTTCGATTAATTGACCGTTCATTGCAGCTTCTTCACGGAAGGCGTGTTCTTGGTTCTCAAGAACAGCAGCTGTTACAGAACGACGGTGTGCGTCAGTGATAGTCCCCGCACTTTCTTCGTTGAGGATCGGTGACCATTTCTCAACTAATTTATCATAGGATACTTGCATTAGTATACTCCCTTACTTATTTGTGTTTTTGATTGCGGACAGATACTGATTCATCACAGAGTTATACAATGGTTGTTCAGCAGTCCAGTCTTCGGTTACTTCTTCAACAGCAGTCGCAGTTACGTCCTTCTTAAAGTACGATTCTTTGACAGTCTTAACTTTATGTTGAAAAGACTCTACGTCTTCAAAGTCAAGAGCTTCTACTAATGAAGCGAGTTTCTCTACCTGAGTGTCAGCGAGATCACCTGACGCTTCACGAATAATCGCGGCACGTTGGAATGATTCGATTTTCTCAGACATTGCAAGAACTTCAGCAGTACGGCTGTTAAGAGACTCTTCGAGTTCCTCAACTTGGTCTGCAAGTTCATCAACTAAGTCGACCTTGGACTCAGGAACTGTTACATAAGACTCTACAAATAAGTCTTTCAACTTATCCATGAAACCTTCAGCAACCTCGGTGCGGAGACCTTGCTCTACAGCGACCTTGTTCTCAGTCATCCAATTTTCAACTACGTAGTTCAGGTAAGAATCAATCTTCTCTACGAGGTCAGAACGAGTTACGTCCAGTTCCTCTTCAAGTCGTGATTGATAATCATCTTCTAAGCGTTCGATTTCCTCGGACAACTTAGACTTAATTGCAGTCTCAAAAATGATGGCAGTTTTCGATTTAAACTCATCTGATAAAGTGGCTTCTGATTCTACCAAGGCGTCTAGTTCATCAGTATAATTGAACTCAGGCAGTTCCACTGCGTCTGCGTCCATGTCTACTTCAAGACCTTCGAACTTGGTTGCCATAGCTGAAAGAGTCTGCTTAGACATACCTTCCATCTTTTTGTACATGGCGTTGATCATTGCTGCCTTAGTCTTAGGTGAACCATCTGGTTCATCTTTATTTGCGGTATCACCTTTACGCTTCGACGCAGGGTTAGTTGCGTTTGCTGCCTTATCGGTTGCCGCAATTGACTGCTCTTCATCTCCTACCGGCATTTTCTGAGCACTAGCTTCCTCGATTTCTGGAAGCTCGATGTTTTGGTCTACATCAGACATAACATTTTACTCCTAATAGTTAGTTTTTAACAACGAGAGGAAACGCTTGTACTCGCGAATCTGCGTCTCGTAGAGATGCTTCTTCGGAGTGTTTCGTATTTCAGTCTCCATATTTTCAATGACTTGAGGTTCGATAACACCATTGTTCCAAACCCAATCTACACCTTCCATGATGCCATTTACAAAGGCACCCGGTGCGGACGGATCTTGTACAATATCGACGGTGTTAAGGATGAAGTCGTCACGTACATACATCGTGCCGTTCTTCGACTCAAGACTACCCATGCCACGAGTTGACACACCTAGTTGAACACCACCTTCAAGAAGACCTTTAACAATCTTACCCATTGGAGTATCCAATATTTGTGCCTTTCCTACCACATCATTTCCCTCGAACTTGAGAGAGGTGATGAGGTGTGAAACTTTGTCTAAGTTAACTGTCGGCCCTTCAGGGTGGTTTAATTCCCCAACCGAACGTTTCTTAGATACTTGTTCGTCAACGTAACGTGCAACTGCCCTTTCCATAATCTGCTTAGGGTAGACACGACCGTTACGGTTCTTCTGATCTGCTTGTGCAAAGACTCCCTCGATGACATAACTCTTGTCACCGTTCTCCTTGCGTTCCACGATGCATTCTACATCATGGTGATTGTATTCTGATATAAGTTTCATTAAAACTCCTTAGCGAATGCGATACCCGCTTTCTCCGCTTCTTTTTGTGACGAGAAGGAATCTAACTTATCACCATCTATATAGGTGACAAACTTACCCTTCTCTTTATGCACCATGACTGTGTGTCGATTGACTTTCTTACTCGACACATGATCACCGGATGGCATACCTTTAGATTTTTTCTCGCGGATTGTTTGGAACGTTTTCATAAGAAACCTTTAGACTATTACTGAATATTTATACATATTCAATATTAGACTTCTTCTTCATCAGACGATTGATCTTCTTCTGGTTCGGAATCGGGGAAATCCTCTTCCTCATCCGCGTCGTCAACTTCTTGTTGAGCTGCTTCGACCTCTTCTTCACCATAGAGGTTGGTCGCGATCTTTATTTTAGCTTGATCCATTGCATCCTGTAACCGATCAGTAACCATGTCGTTGAACTGGTTTTCTGCTCCAACAAAGTTTTGATCTTCTACTGACTTGAGAAAGTCTGCAATCGGGTTGTGTGCATCGATTGGATCTGCTCCAACTTCACCTATAACTACGTCATCATCTGGCATCATTTTGGTTCCTCATCTTTTTTATCATCTGGTACCGTTGCCTTCTTAGGAGGCGTCGGCTTCTTTGGTTCCGTAGGTTTCACAGGTGCTTTACCTACGGGGGGTTTCTCTTCTTCCTTCTCATCTGGGTCATCAACTTCACCGGATGATATTTCACCATCAATCTCTTTCTGCATTTGTTCAAGGTCTTCATCAGAGAATCGCATGATATTACGCATGACCCATTCTTTAGATATATATTCACCTACAAACCCTACCATCTCGTTCATGAGACCGGCACGTTCGCGGTAGATCTCCATCTCCTTCAGTTCTGTGAAATGGTTATCACGAACAAAGTCAATGTAGATATCATCCTTCCACTCTTCCCAGTCTTGTTCAGTGATGACAGCCTTGAGTACAAGTTGTTTTCTCAAGATACCAAGGAACATAGCCGAGAAACGTCGACGCAGTTTGTCAATAAACTTCTGAAACTTCACTTCATCTCTAGAGATCTCAGTAGATCTACCCATAGAGAACTGTGATTCTTGTTCCAAACGATTCACTGGGACATTGAGAGAACGGTATAGTCTCTTCTGAAAATAGATGATGTCGTCTATCTGTCCCAGATTATCACCGCCTGGCAGTGTTGATATCTCCGTACCACGTCCACCTTCCTTACGTGGTAACCAAAAATCTTCAAGCATACTCATATGCTTACGGTCGTCTTTAAGTTGACCGGTGTTTGCATCATAGACTAGTTTGTTACGATACTTAGACATGATGTCTTTCATGTATTCGTTTGCCTTACCACGTGGCATATTACCTACGTCAATATAGAATATACGACGTTCAGGTGCACGTGCAAGACGATAGATTACCAGACTATCTTCCATCATACGCAATTGGTTGATGGGTTTTAGTGCCTTGTGTAGGTGAGATAAGATCTTCTTTCTACCCTCATCTAACACACCAGATGTCACATAACTCACCGCATCGGTGGATAGTTTGACAGAGGTGTTGGCTTGACCGGGTTTCTCGTCATACACATAGAACTCTTCAATCTTATCTACGATTTTGACATTGGTCTTCTGATCTTTCTTATACTTGATTTCTTTTACTTTACGAACCTTTGCAGAATCCATATGACGGATTTCTTGAATACCTGCTTTGAGGTTTGCATCATTGACGAGTAGGTGGTGTACACATCGTCCATCAATGTACCACGATCTGAATTGTTCGTGGCCTAAGTCATTAAAGTTCAACATAGAAACAATCTTGTCGAACTCTAATCTAATGGTGTCTTTGATTTTATCGTTTGCTTCGATATCATCTAGTGAAATCTTTACTGAGGATTCCAACTCAGAGGCAGTAATCGCTTCATTAACAATCTCTTCGATCGCCATATCCACTTCGGGGTGTTGTGCCACTCCACGGTATTTCATGATTAACTGGTGGTTATCTTTTGCTTGATCCCCATCCATGTTAATGTACTGACCATAGTAACCCGCTGCGCTGGTCGTATAACCTGCACCGTCTGGATCTGTAGGTGTTACTGGAGACTGGAGTTTCTGTTGACCAGATGAAGTATTAGAACCTTTACCCGCTCTCTTGATCTCGAATCCAAATAACTTTAGTATACTACCGTTTTCTTCTGCCATACGTAATCTCTTATAAAATAAAGGGTGCCCGTTTGGACACCCTATTATTTAGTCTAACATTAAGACGTGGTGTTTGATTCCCAATACTGGTATGCAAACGTCACATCGAAAGTTTCGATCTCACCTTTTGTATCATAACTCAACGCAATAGGGCCAACAGTCTCGGGGAATGCACCACGAATGTCGACACGTTTGATAACTGACTCGTCACGATCTAGTTGTTCAACAAAAAGATCAGTCTGATAGTCAACGGGGTTTACAAGACCTGAATTACTCTTGTGTCCGTTGATACCGTTAGACCATCTCTCCATTGCGTCACGAACGCCGAAGTTAGTATCATTGATTATGGTTACTGTCCAAGGTTCAAAGGTTCTCTCTGAAGCCATCTTCAATTCACGTCCTCGGAAGTTAACAACAAAGTTACCTACCTGAGACTGTGGAAGTTGTGCGGTTTTACATAGAAATGAAGTCTCTTCCGCATCACCACCTGCATATGCAGGGAAATTGATAGTGCATCGGAAAAGGTTCGCTCTAGCGCCTCCGCCACGGAGTTTTGACTTGAAGTCATCTACGCCTAAAATTGCCATTTCTTATTCTCCTTAAACCGCGCCAACAATTTCTTCGAAATCTACACCAGTTCTAACTGCTACGAAGTTTAACGTTACGTAGTTGATAGATCGTGCAGGCTTAACGAAGATTGAAGCGACGAATGAGTTAGTGTCGATGATCTGACCAGTGTTGTTTGTTTCATCACAAACTACACGGAAGTCAGTGATACCACGACGACCTTGAACTTCCCGAAGGAAGGGTTCTACTATGTTTACAAACTCAGCACGAGAGAACTCGTCATTGAACTCGAACAACACATTCTGAGCTGCACCCTTGATTGCTCTTTCTAATACTAAGAACAAACGACGCACGTTAATACGGTCAAACGCTGAAGGTTTACCTAGGAAAGTCTTGTCACCCTGTAGAGTGATACCCTGTCCCGGTAAGTTAGCGATGGGGTTAATACCTGCTTTATATAGTGTGTCTCTTTGACTACGACTTGCGTTGTATGCAATAGAGGTTACACCAAGATAGTTACCACGTCGAGTACCTGCGGGAGAGAACCAAGGAGCAGCAACATCATCTGTCGCAGCCATCAGTCCAGCAGTGGACGAAGAAGCAGGGATAAACTGATACTTGTCGTTGTACTTATCGTACACTTTCAAGTAGTTGTTATCAACCACCAAGTAAGAAGACCTAGTGAACGTACTAGCAGTAGTAGTGATGTTAGTAGTAACAGTTGCGGGGTCAGTAACACCAACAACCGCAGCACGGTTGGGAGATGCAACAACAATACAGTCTTTACGTGCAGTAGCAGTAGCGACCAGATCGTTTACAACAGTTACATGATCAGCAGAAGCACTTACGCCTGGTGCGATCAACATATCTATCTGTATAGTATTTTCGTCTTCGAATTGATCGTGAGCGGTACTAAACTCTCCAGTGCCTAAGGCAGCAGAGTTTACACCGGAAGTAAAGACGGTAGTTTTTGCAACGTCTGTCTGATCCGCACCGTGTGTTGCGTTTGTAAATGAAGCAGAAGCAATCTCAACACCAAATACATTGGGTTTGTTTGCACCCCAAACGTACGAAGAACGGTCGTCTAGTACGTCAAGAATGTAGTTCTTAGCACCATCAGTAGTTTTCGCATCACTTGCAAG
>TARA_R110002153_G_scaffold42147_3_pt1 | contig 19785 bp, 28 predicted proteins | sample TARA_R110002153 | Tara Oceans TARA_R110002153 (sample SAMEA4398193) | marine metagenome | biome: Polar Biome; feature: [SRF] surface water layer (ENVO:00010504); material: water (ENVO:00002006), including particulate matter (ENVO:01000060) such as... | depth 5 m
CTTGCTTTCCTCTTTAAAGGTCTATAAATTGTTGATATGAAAGAGAACTTTCTTTTTTAGGTTTTGAACCAGAATAAAAACCAAATGCTTCTTCCTGTGTCAATCCGTAATCTTTCTGCATTTGTGGAATTGCTTGTTGTGGTGGAAGTTGAAGAAGTTTATCAATCGCCATTCCACTAACAACAGTTTCAGCAGCAGCGGAAAAAGGAGCAACAAGGGCTTCTTGTCTTCTTCTCTTTGTTTCTGCTTGTGCTGCTTCCAAATCTCTTATCAACTGTATATTTTCATTTTCTTTTGCAAGGTTAGCTGAAAGAACTGATTCTGAAATTGCTTGTTGTTGTCTTTGTGCTGCTTCATTTCCCATTTCAGCGGCAAGGAGTTCTTGACCAAACTGTGATGATTCACCAGTCAATCTTGAACGTTCAGCAGCTGCAAACGCTTCTGATTGATCTGAACGACCTCGCATTTGATTGTCTATATCTCTTCTTTCAGTATCGGAAAGACCAAGCAAACCAAGTTCTTGTCTTCTTTTGAGCTTCTTCAGTTCATCAGCCTGGTTCTTTTCATATTGACTTCTTTTAATGTCTGGAATCCCTCCAATTGCTGTTCCACCTGCTGCAATAAGGGCTAAAGTTAATGGATCCATGTTGTTACTCCTAAATATAAAAGACTTCTGCTGTCATTGATTTAACCGTAGTATATCCTGTTTCATTATGTGGATTTACTGTTGCAGTGAAGAAGTATTCACCTTTTGCTTGATTTGTTATCGTATAAGTAAGCATCAAACTTCTTTCTGAACACCCTTCAAGGTCTGCTAAAGGATTCTTTGTGTCTGCTGGTGTTCCTGTTGGCTCCCAACAATAACCATTGCTTCCTGCAAAATTGGAAAAAGCACCAGTTTCAACATTGATTCTTCTTAATTCAATCTCATTTTGCCAGCGTTTATTCCCTTGTCCTTCATTTCCTGCAAGTGCTGTATTTGATGCAACAGCATATCGAACATACATATTGATAATAATGTCAGCAGTAGAGTGACAAGAAGCAAGACAGCCTGAATTTGCTATATCTTGCCATTGTATTGAAGCGGTTTGATTGTTGTTCTTTGTTGTGCTGGTTGCATAAGAACGGTTCTTCAAGTCTTGAAGTTCTGCAATTCCTGAAATATGAGAAGTTTGGAATTCTGCATTGTTTTGAACAATAGAACCTCTTGCAATGTTTCCTTGTTCAAGCTTTCCTGTTGCTATATCAGAAGCAATAATTTCTTGATTTACAAAGTCTTTCAAGCTTTCTTCATTGCTTTTAATTGTATTTGAATTTAAGATTGAACCATTTGAATATGCTGTTGGTTGTGTGTAGGAACTCACTGCTTCACCTCTATTACGTTCATATTAAAACGGGATACTTTAAGAGTGTTTGCACCAGCACCACCAGTTGCAGCTTCAAGAGTTACTGAATCTATTGTAACACCACTTGCAACATTCAAAAGACCAGTTCCAGCACAAGAACGCCAATTAATTGAATTTGGATTTAATGTGCCAGAAGAAGTTGGATTAGCTCTTCCATTATAAGAATAAGCAGCTGAAGAAACATATTTGGTTATTGCTCCTGAATTCAACAACACTTTTAATCTGAAAACGTATATATTGTACGCTGGATTTCCTGTTGATGCACCATCGTTTGCACAAATGTTATCACCAACAAGAGTATCCCAAGAGAACCGAAATAACGTATCTGAAGCAACTGTATTGTTTAAAGTTATTACAGCATTTGAAGAAGCGTTTGTAACTGTTGAAAATGTTGAAGAAGTTGTTGTGTAAACAGCACCAGCCGATTTTGAAAACGAATATATAGTGTTTATCTTTACACCTGAAGCATCAAAGTGCTTTCTTGTTGCAAAGCTTGAAGCACAGTTTTCTGTTGCAACTGTAAATGCTCCAACATTTATATAAGGCTGGTTTAATTCTGAAGCTGTGGGTTTATCACCCTCTCTGAAGTATATGCTCATGTATTACCTGTAAGTGTTTCGTGCCCAAATTTCAGCACCAAAGATTTCCAGTGGTGTTGTCGGGTCGCTGGTGTATGTGGGTATCAACAAAGCGTTTGTTGTTATGCTCTTCCATCGTAAATCAATCCTTACTGCTTGTGAACCAACAGGTATTGAAAATGGAATAACTAAATTTTCAAGTCTTGGATAACATTTACCAGTTTCAGCAATTAAAACATCATTTACAAATAAACCCCATCGTGTCCACCAGTCTTCACCAACTGTTGCATTGATCGTTGTGTCTCCACTTGTATAAGAAACAACATCAAATCCATGTCTAAAGTTTATCTGTGCAAGGCCGCTCAACATTCCTTCTTTGCAATTTATATCAAGAACCACTTCATCAAAATTGGATACTTCTTCCAATCTGTTCCAGCCTTTGTTCCAGTCTTCTGTTTTAAGATCAAAGGAAGCTAATGCAGTGAAAAAGTCAGCTGCAAAATCTTTGTTCCACCTTGAAGCTGATTTATATTGTTGCGTTTGACCTTGAAATGAAGTTGTGATTGATTTGGCTGTTGTTACTGTTGAATTTGTTGGAGCTTCAAACTTAATGTGAGTTAAACTTTCTACTGGTATGTTTTGACCATTCAAACCACCATTTGTTTCATTTTCATACAATGAAGGATTGACATTAACAGTTTCAATAACGACCATTGTATTTTGCTCTTGGTGTTCTCTTGGAAACTGTTTCATCTTGCTTGTCCTTTGTTCAATCTGATTGACTGGTTCATTACTGGAATTTCTTTACTTCTATAATCAATCTTGAATCCAATAAGCTCAAACTTATCAAGTATATTTGAACGCAACTTGAACTTGAAGTTATCGCAAAGTTCAGCACGAACATCAAACCGCAATTTTACTCTTCTTTCATTATACAGCTGTGAAGTGTTGATTGTAAAAGGGTTTTTTGTGATTGTTAAATATGCTGCTGGATCGGCTGAAACTGGTGGTTCATTCTTAGTAAAAACTGTCTTTCCATCAGCCTGCTTTTGTGCTGCTGTTGTTGTGAAGTCAAGTTCAAAATCTTTCTTGTAGTCAATAATAACCTTTGTGTCTCCTTGTGCTATTATTTCAATTTCAACAGAATAAACTTGTAACATTCCGTTTTGGTATTCAAACCAGGTACTTTCATATTCAGCAGCAAGAACGGGAAGTTCTGAAACTGTATAAGTGTAAATGTCATCAGCTTTATTTGTCAGCTGCACTGTTTGAGAATGATAAGGTGAAGCACACCAAACATGTAAAGGGCCAAACAAATTATTGGTTGCGTCCAAAGTATCCCAAGAAGAAGACCAGTTTGGAACTGAACCAAACACAAAGCGCCCATCAAAATCAGTTGTTAAAGCTGAAAAGTTATATAGCAAATCGTTTGCTTGGTTGGTTGATTTACGGAACGACCAAGAAATATCACCTCTTTCAAGATGAAGAACAACACCCCTTGTTGGTGTATTGTTGTAACCATACGGGAAATGAATCCAAAGTTCTTTTTCAGCAAATGAGTAAGCTGCAATGACGTTTGACAAGCTGCTTTTGTTCAAGGTACTCCATTCGTTATCAATGTCGTGTGAAATCTTGCGAATTTGAAGAGTTGAACCACCATCAAAACCACCAACCAAAGACCAAACACCCTCTTCATTTACAAAGGTTAAACCTAAATTTGGAACAACTGTAATTGCTCTTGGTGAAATTGAACCAGTTGAAGTTGAAACTGTTGCAAGAGAATAGCCACCATTTTGACCAAATCTTATAATGTTGATAGCACTTTCACGGAATACTACCAGGTTGTTGTAATATGCTTTGATTGCTGTGATGTTTCCACCAACTGTGCTTCCAAGATCAAAGAAGGAAACTGCATTGAATTGCTCTGGAAGTCCTTTATCTGAATATACAATCTTCCTTTCTTTTGCAAGCCATATACGACCATCCCAAGACTCTCCAAACCTGTAATCTGTTGTGATGATGGAAGAAGCAAGGGTTGAAGGTGCTGAAGTGACCAAATAAGTGTCTTCAATAATGTCAATATGGAATGAAGAACCATTTTCTTTGATTTCTTTTACAAAATAGTAAGTTTCTTCATTGTTCAAACAGTTCTTGGTTCTATACAATCTTCTTGCAACTGTTCCTTTTGGTGTGATTGGAAGCTCCATTGAAACACCAAACTTATATTCATCATAGGTTGCATCCACTGGAACTATCCAACTTATATTGGAGTAAGAAGACAAAGGAGATTCAGAACCACTATCAAGAATGTATGACACTTTCCAAAAGTAGTTGTTCTTTTTTCCAGTAGTATCACCAAGACCAAACAAGGAATCAGAAGCAAAGAAAGGCGCGCCTGTTCCACTTGCTAAAGGTTTGTTTTGTGGATAGTCAGCTTGAACGTTAATGACTTCTGCTCTTGGTGCTGGAAAACTAAACCCAAATTCACGATGTGAAAAAGGTGATTTCATCCAAATAGGATCGTCAAAACCATTGATAATAAGAAGTCTATTTCCAAACGGAATATACTGAGAAGGCTTGGTTGATCTTCCTGTTGCAATCACTACTATATCATCAAAGAAGTAACTGAAGCCAGTGTATGATGCTCCTTGTCCTTTGTTTCCATAGACTGCATATAGAACACCACCTTGTTCAATCAAAATATAAACTTGACCTGTTGCTTTTTGCCAAAAATAAACACTATCAACTTGTTTTCCAAGAAATATTGAACCTGAAATTGCTGGTGCTGGTGTAGTATCCCAAGTAAAAGAAGCAGGGAATTTCCACCAAGGCTGAAAGCTTCTGTCATTTGTCCAGGAAGAGTTTTCATCATTCCATCTAAGATTTATTATAGAGCTTGCTTTTGAAAGCGGTGCTTGTATTGTGTCATCAACTCCACCAGCTGCAACCATATTTGTCTTTGAGTTTTTCATTAGCTTGAATACCTCAAACTTTGAGCATCAAACCAGGTTCCACTTGTTCTTGAACCAAACTGACCACGTCGAACCAAGAAATCAATTTTATCAACATATCGCTTTTGAAGTTGCTTGATTTCTTTTTGATACTTTTGATCATAGGTTGTTGCAAGGCCCTGTTGTCCAAGCTTCAAATATATGTCTTCCAGTGCTTTATAAACAATCAACTGGTGAAACTCAAAAGGCATTTCAGGGCTGTCAGTTGCTAGAAGCATGTCTTTTGGTTTTTTGTAGTATCGCATTACAGCTTGTTTGATGTACACAGTTTCTTTATCAGTAGTTGCAATCTTTTCATCAAAACCATTAACTCTTGGATAAGGTCTGATTTCTTGGTGTGTTCCATCAATTTCAATATATCTTTTTGAACCGTTATCAAGTTGGTTATTATTGTTGATTGTTATATTTATAGCAACATCAGCAGCAACGGAAGGATTTAGGTAATCAGCCGCATTTCTTGTTGATCCACCAACAGTAACTGCAAGCCAACAAGGAAGACCAGTTCTTTCACCTGTTGCTGGATCAAAATTTTTGTTCCAAAAGATTTTCTTTCTGTATCCTTCCCACTGCGGAGCAACTTGATCATTTGATTGATAACTATCTGAAGCAAGAGTTTTATTATCAAAAGACATAAATTTAATTGTTATTCCTCCTGTTGATGAAAGATTATGAGTTGCTGATTTTGATAATGGTGAAAGCTTCCCTTCTTTCTCAAAAGCCCAACAGAACTCATAATAACCAGCAGAAATTGAACCAGCAGCAGATTCAAAAGCAATCTTTTCAGCTGATTGAATAGGTATTGTTGGGCTTGGAATATAGGCTTCAGCGTAGTTTGCAGCATAGTCAGCACGAAGGTTAATCACTTCTTCTTGTCTTGGAAGAATCGCTGTTGCTTTTCCATACAATGAAGAGTTTCCAGCATTATTGTTGTAAGGGTAATCACGGTGACCAAGATATAAGAGTTCAGCACAGTCTTCTGGAAGCTTGTATGTTCTCTTTTTTATCTTCCAGTTGGTCACTGTTGCTGAAACACCTTGAAAAGATTCAGTCAATAAGATTTCAGTTTTGGAATCTATTCTGGAAATTATATATTCATTATCATTCAATGAAATAGGTGAACCTTCCCAAATGTCAACATTCTCAAGTCTTCCGATTGAATTAGAAAATGTTACTTTTCTTTCACCTTGAATAACAGCAGCTGTGATTGGAACACCTAAAGAATACTCAGTATCGGTTGATTCTGATATATCTGGTTGAAAATCAAGAAAAGCAATCTTTGTTGCAAAGCTCCAGCGCTTTGTTGTCCATACTTTGTAATAAGCATCATTCAACAGTTCGTCCAGCTGGTCATTGAATTGCTGAAGTTCTGGTGAATAGTCTGTAATGTTCTTAACTTTTTGTCTTAGTGCTACAAGATTCATTTTCTTTTCCTATAAAAAAAGGGTGGTCAATGTTTCCACCGACCACCCTAAAACATACAAAGAGAAGTTTGCTTTATGGTGTTTGCTTATAAATCCAAATATCACCTTTTCCAGCAGTATCAGCTTCAAGAGCAGAGGCAAAGACTTGGAGAAGACTTAGGGTTGCCGCGCCCCCTTCATTAACGGAAGTTGGTCGAATAGCAAGAGTTCCAGGAGTTGCACCAATTTGAAGCAAGTCACCTTTTGCAGTTGAACCATTAACAAGAGCAGATTCACAGTAACCAGCAACGCAAAGTCTAATCTTTGCACCAGCAGCTGCAGCGTTCATTGCTACACCAACAGGAGTTGATTTATCTGTTGAAGCTGCATCAGCAGGAACAACATACAAAGCACGATTTCCATCAGCCAAGGCAAGGTTCAAAGAACATACTTGACCAACAGTAACTGCAACTGAAGCAAAGAACCATTCATAAGATGATTTTGACATTGTGCCAACAGTAGCATCATCCATTTTATTAATTAGGGTATTAGTAGCCATAACAGCCTCCTATTAGTAAGTTTCACCATCAAAGATGACTGTGTTAGAACCAAGGTGATCAGCAATCAATTGCATTTTCACGTAAATTTGAGCTGCACGGGTTGTTGTGCCAGCAACATGTTCAAATGGTGAAACAGCAAAATCACAATCGTTATGAATTACAAGTTTCAATGCTTTGAAGTTGATACCATATCCAGACATAAAACCAGCACCAAAATCGGCTGAGGCTCCAGCTACACCCAAATAAGTGTCTTGCTCAACAACAGCACCACCAAATGCAAGAACCATACGTCCAGCATCTAAGGTTTTTTCATCAACATAGCGTTCTTGTGCAAACAAGGCGCGACGATAATTAGCCATACAATTTTCAGAAAGAATGTAACAATCAATTTCACCCATTGGAGCAACGGAAGACGCTTTGATTGAAGCTTGTTGCATACCAAGAATACCATTTGTACCAAAAGCGGCTTGTATATCAGTTACTTGATTTTGCCAACCAGTAGTTGCAGAAAAAGTTGCTTTTGAAATTCCACCAACTGTATTGTTTTGATTTCCACCACCAGCAGTTTCAGCTTCAAGAAATCCACCGTTAAAACCATTCAAAGTATTGAGATTGCTCAAAACTGAAGAAGTACCAACCAAGATTTGCTTGTTAACTTCACGTCGAAGAAGACCCATAACAGAACGCATACGTGCTTCAACAATCTTAACAATCGCCTTTTCACCCATATTTTCAGTTTCTTCTTTTCGTGAAATTACGATTGGTGCAGCAAAGTCAATCCAATCATAGATTGCTGGTTGCATCACGCCTTGAACAGACAATGAAACTGGTTCATATCCTGTTGGGAGCTCAGTAATGTTTGAATGTTCAGTTAGAGCAAGAGGACGTTGTATTTTAATACCACCATCTTCATATTCTACTCCACCTTTGTTTTTTGCATTGTCAAGAAAAGCGACCTTTCGGAAGAGTTCATCAACTTCACCATCTCGAATTGAAAACAGAGTCGAGGAAAGGAGATCATTGGAAATTGCCATGTTAGGCTCCTAGTTATTGTTGTAGTTTAAATTTTAAAAAATGTCGTGTTCCTATTGGAATGACTACAACAAAATCAAGGTGTTCCAGAAGAAGCTTTCAAATGTCTTAGTCAATATACAAGAATACTTTGTTAAGTGCTAGGAATTTCTTGTGTTTTCAGTTTTCTTTGATTTACAAGAGCTTTGAATAATGAAGTACCAGGACAAAGAGTTTTTCCAAGTTCTTTGTGACCATAGACTTCTTCCCAAGTGACCTTGTGTTTTTTACATAGCTTATCAATCAAATCAAACAAGGCTGTTTCTTGCTTTTCCTGTGTTGGTTCGACTTCAAAGTTTCCAGCAACACAAATTCCAATACTCCCTTTGTTGTGACCTTTGCAATGCGCTCCTGTTCTGCTCATTGGTCTTCCAGTATGCACTTCACCTGTTGGATAAATGACAAAATGATAGCCTATATCAGACCAGCCATTGCCTTCAACATGCCATTTTCTTATTTTCTCAACAGTTGTAACAGCTGAACCGCTTGCAGAATGATGGACTATGATTTTGTTTATTGTTCTTTTTGGCATTATTTCTTCTCTTGTGCTTGATGGTATTGGAAAGCAGACCAAGCATCTTTGAATTGTGGAGTTCCAGAAGGTGCAGAACTTGAACCAGTAGAAGTTGAACGTAATGTTTCTCTTTTTGTTTTCCTTACTTGCTTTTGATTTGCAAGAAGATCATTTGCTTTTCTGGAATCAAGCTTAGCTTTTGTCAACCAATAAGCATCTTCAAGTGAAAGCTCTTCTCTTTGCTGCATCAACTGATAAATTGGAAGTCTGTATTCATCTTGCATTAAATCAGGATTCTGACGTTTGAATGTTTCCAGCTCTTGACTTCTTTTCTGAAGCTCTGCTTTCTCTTGTGCTGGTTTCATCAATGCTTCAATTTGTTGTGCAACACGTCTTGATATTTCTTTAGCCATTCCATCTTCAGAATATAAATCATAATCTTCATCTGTAATATGTTGTTTCATTTCAGAAAAAACAGGGTTGTTCAATGCAATTTCTTGTTGTTGTTGCAATGAAAGAGTTTGTGCTTCAATCTGCTTGGTCATTGCTGCAAGCTCTTGTGTCTTTTGAGTGTATGATGCTCTAAGGTTTCCGATATGCTTGCGAACGTCTTCAGGAATATGCTGCATCCATTCGTGCAAAGGCTTCATTCCTTTATGGTTTGCTTCATCACCAAATTCAGCAAAGTCTTCTTCAGTCAATTCAAGAAGGTCATCAATGCTTAGGAACTCTTCTTCCTGTATTTCCTCATTCTGTGCTTCTTCCTGATTTGGTTCTTGCTCAACAACTTCATTTGTTTCCACCTGTTCAACCTGTTCAACCTGTTCAACTTCACTCATTATTCTCTCTCTTTGTATGTTGGTTTGTATTTTATTTTGATTTTTTTCCTGAACATTTCCACCTTTTGCGAGATAGTCTCAAAGGTGAATTTGGGTTTTTTGCTGCTTTAGGGTGTTTTTTCATTTGTCCATCTGATCTTGCACAGTAAGCATCACCCTTTGAAGTTCCTGGTTTTACTCTTGGACTACCATCACTTGCTTTTCCAGCTTGTCCATAAGAAACCTTTCGACCACTTTTTAAGATTTTAATTTTTGCTTTTCCCTTTCTTGGCTCTGCCATAATTACATTCTTCCAGCAAAGAAACTATCCATTTCATCAGCATTTGGAAGAACTTCTTCTTCTGGAATCTCTTCAACTTCTTCTTCAACTTCTGGTGGTGGATTTTTGAGGAAGTTCTTGAACTCTCTTGACTTGGCAAGGCTGTTGATTTTACCAGCAACAAGATTGATTGCTGAATCATCAGTTATATCTTCAAGTTGGAAATCTGATTCAGTGTCAATTGCACCGTTTTCTGCTGCTGAATTTGCTGCACCTTGGAACATTGAAAGGACACGAACAAAATCAGTTGGAAAGACCTGGACGTTTTCTTCAAACTTTGGATAGTCTGGTGTTTGTTCAAATGCTGGAAGCAATCGGTTTGCAGCTGCAACCAAGTTGTTCAAAGCTTTTGTTGTGAAGTTTCCTTGTGGTGCAATTGCTTGGAACTGTTCTTCATCAGCCATTTCAGCTTCTTGCACTTCTGTTTCAAGGTTCAATCCTTCTTCATTGATACCCAGTGCATCCATTTCTTCTTGTCTCATTATTTACTCCAAATTTTATCAGTTGTTCCGTTAAGTATTTCTTTTGTTGGTGCAAGTGCTTCAACAGCTGCTTCTTTTGTTCCACCTTTTTCAAGAACATCAGTGTAATTTGCAATTGCTGCATCTTGTTTTGCATTTTTCTTGTTGATTGATTCGGCCTTATCATCCCAAAAGTGTTCAGGCATATCAGCTTCACAAACAAAACCTTTCTTAGCCATTATCTTTTGTTCAGCTTTTTTGGAAGGAACGTGTCTTCCAAGTGCTGCACTGAAATAACCGTGAATACCATCACGATGCGTTTGACTGCTTGAATCCAAATGGAATGAAGAGAATACAGACTTCCAATCAATGTTGGAACACTTTTCACACTTGATTGCTTCTTTATTTGCCCAAACTTCTCTTTCATTTAAATTCATTGGCTCTTTTGCAAATTCTTCCTGGAGGAAAGAACACTTCTTGCATTTGAATTGATATAACATCAAATACCACCTAACTGCTGTGCAAGTTGTTCAGCTGGTAATTCACCACTCATACCAATGTCACCTTGAAGTTCTTCTGGTGGTAATCCTCCACCTGCTGCAAGTTGTTCTGGTGCTGGTGCTGGTGCTGGTTCTTCAAGAAAGTCTTTTGGAAGTTCATACAAACGAACTATTTCACTTAAAAGTTTAGGTGTTGGAACTCCAAGACCTTGCAAAATTGGAATGAGCTGAACCAGGTTGTTCTTCTTGATTGCATCACTTAAAGGTGTTGAGCTTTGATCAAGTGCAACAATCTTGAACTTTGCATCCAAATCTTCAGGTGTAATAATCTTTGGAACGTCTTCAACTATGATTGTTGATTCTTCACCTTCTTCAGCCAACAAAGAAATCATTCTAAGATAAACAAGGGCTATTCCTTCAATTGCATTATCTCTTTCTCTTGCAAGCTTTCCAATCTCTGAAGCTGAATACTGTGCAAGTGCAGTTATTTCAGTTGCTGTTGCTTTGGTTGCTTCACCACGTGAAAACGGTGCAAGGATTGAACCTCTGTTAATGTCTTCTTCAATCTGATTTTGATAGCGTTCAAAGTTGGAAGAGATTGGAACAACATCAATTGGTTTGATAAGACCTTCAAGAGATTGTTCATCAATTGGAATCATTGCACCATCAATACCTGAAGTTATCTTTGCAAGCTCTTCTTGATCAAAGGCCCCTTCTCTATAAAGATACTGTCTTGAATCGCGTCGAACTGAATTAGCCCAGTACGTTCTCAGAATGTTCTTCTCATAGAACTGGTCATAAACTCTTGAAACTGCTGATAGTCCTTCCATAGGTCGTTCAGGTTTTCTTGAATAATACAATGGAACAATAGGAATGATTGGTTTGTCATCATACGTTCTCAAAGGAATACTTTCACGTTTCAGAAGCGACCTTCCTTCATCAAAGTTTGGTGACCAGAAATAAAGACCATCATAAGCAAGATCATAAAGTTCAACCACCTTGATATAAAGATAATCATCAGGAAGATCAGTTTGTCTTGCACCATTGTAAGTATTTGTTCTATCTAATGTTTTGAAGTAATCTTCTTTTGGAATCGGATTGAACTGTTTATTTCCAAATCTTGCAACTGCTTCTGGAAGAGACAAGAAATAAGTGTGACCACAAAATCTTTGACTTTCCCAGCTGTTAGCATCACGGTCGGTAATGACTTCCCAACAAGGCAAAGCGCGAACCGAAACACGTTCAAGCATATCTTCACTTTCTTGTGGTGCAAGCTTGAAATAGCTGCTGAAATAAATCAAACCAAGTCTGGAACCAATTTCCAGCTGCTCACGTCTATCAAAGAGAAAACGATTTGCAATCTCTTGTGTCATTTTGGCATTTCCTTCAATCATTGAAGGGTCTTTTCCAATTGCAACAGCAGGATTTCTTGAAAACAATGAAGCAATAAATCCTTCGATATAAGAAAAGCAATCAGCTGTTTCAATACGAATCATATCTTCTTGTGAACGCGCTCTTGAACTATCCCAAAATCGTGTTTCATATACATCACGGTATCTTTTGAGTTCTGGTCTTGCTTGGTCATAGTAATCATTATGTTCAACAAGTATTTGTCTTATCAGCTTGATAATGTCTGTTACATTTTGTCTCATTATTTAATACCTTCTATGATTTCCAACACTTATTCCACCGCTTTGTTTTATACTATCAGATTTCTTCTTTCTTATCCAATCTGGAAGAAAGGCTGATTGCTTTATTGATACAGCATTTAAACACCAATAGCAAAGTGCCATTGCCATAGCATTATCACAATGCGAGTTGTTTTCTTCACCAAATTTAATAAGTCCATTATCATCAATCACCATCAACAGTTCTTGTCTTGTTAATTCATCCAATAGTTTAACATATCCAGAACGAATCATCTTTCTTAGATTTGCAAAGATAAGGTTCTTAGTCTTCAAGTTAGTGTTGAAGTGCTTGTTGTCTTCATTTTGCCATAGGTTCATATAGCCTTGATGCCTTATCTCATTTATCATTGCAAGCCCGTGATTATTCACCTCAACAAGAACTTTTGCATTGTTCAACAACCTAGCAATCAGCACAACATATTCAGCAGCTGCAATTGGATCATATTTATTTGATCTCCACACAACAACAGGTTGCATTGTTCTTTTGGAAGCAGCAAACACAACAGTATAGTTCTTCCCAACACCACCACCAACATCAACACCAACAGCAAATGAATCACTTGGTTCAACAATCATTTCACCTTTTTCATCCATCACACCAAGCTTCAACCATTCTGTTCCATTTGTTGCAACTTCAGCCACGTTCAGGAAGTCTTTATAATTGAAGTAGGTTGAACCAGTTACGCGATATGCTTCTTCAAAACTGATTGGATACTCGCGAACAAACTTTTCATAGCCAAATTCTGCAATCTTGTCTTGTCTCCAAGCAAGTTGTGAATTGGTGCAACCTGTGATCTTCTGGAACTCGCGTTCTTCATCACTCCAATAATAACCAGCTGGATCAGTTTGGTATTCTGTATGTTCCAACCAAGCAAAGAACAGGTATTTGTATTTATCTTTTTTATACTTCCCTGTTTTGTACTTCTTTATTTCTTTGTGCAGTGGATCCCCTTGATGGTTTGCAGTGCTTTCCAAGATCAAAGGGTTGTTGTTGATTGCTGATTTAGCTGTTGTCAGCAGCTCTTCAGCATTTGGAAGAAAGTTAATTTCAGTAATGTGCATATAATGAATTGTTTCAGACCTTACACCACCATCACCTTGACCACTCCTTGCATAAACACCAGCACCATTGTGTTCAAAGACCAGTTCTGTTGTTGTGCTGCTTTTTAACGGAGCTTTCAAGATTGAAGGAAGGTTGTTGTACATAAACTTTATTCGTTTCAACAACTGTTTGGCTGGCTTCTCTTTATGTGCCATTAAAACAATCACCAAAGGAGTTGAAGCAGTAAAAGCCAACCAGAACAGGAACGCAAGAATAATTGTTGTTGCTCCAATTTGCCTAGGCTTCAGAATAAACGTCGAAACTTTACAAAGAAGGGCCTGGATAATTGCAACCTGTTCTGATGTTGGAACCAGCTCAACAATGTTTGCTTCACCATCAATTCCTTTTGTTACAATTTGCAACACAGAACAAAACTTGATTGGATCGTCCAGGAGTTCAAGAATAAACGCTTCTTCATCCTGGTTCATACCTTCACACGACTTTTCAACAATGCAGCAAAATCAAACTTTTGTTCTTCTGGTGCTGGTTCTGGTGCTGGTTCATACCTTTCAACAATAAACTTTGAAGCTGATAAACGGATTGAATCACTGTTGGAATTTGCAGCCAAGTCAAGAATAGTTTGCTTTGCAGCCAACACAGCCTTGTCCATATCAACAAAAGCTTCTTCTTCAGCTGCTCTTTGCTTTTCAATTATATCAAGCTTACACTCTTCAATCTTTGCTGCAAATAGCTCATTCTTCATCATTTTATATATTGTTGGTCGTGATACATTCACAGCTTTTGAAACGTGTGAAATAGGCTCTCCACCAGCTAGCAAATAGGCTATACGTTCCTCTTTTGCAGTTAAGTTGCTCACAAATACCCCTTTGTAAATCTTTGTAAATCGGCGTAAAAACATTTTAACACAAAATTAAAACATTCTCAATTGTTGTTAGTGTTGCTTCAACCAATCTTTTCTTGAAATAAAACGAACAACAGCTTCACCATTAAAACCTTTTTCCCAAACAAACCAGCAATACGCAACAGCATTTCCACCGTTAAAAACTCCACCTTTTCCAATGTCAATTCTATAAGAGTAAACATAAATAAATTTTAAAGGAAACTTTTGAAACAAATGAAATCGTTGTTTAGTTTCCAAGTATCTCAAAGGAAGTAAAAGAAGAAGCTTTCCACCAACTTCAAGACGCTCCATTGCTCTTTCAATAAAACCAAGAGCAAATTTAAAAGGTGGATTAGTAATAATATCACCTTTCCACCAAGAACCAATTGAAGCTGACAAAACATGTCTTGGTGCTGCTTCAAGGAAGTCAAGTTGTTTTGCTCCAAAAAAGCCACGCTTAACAATGTCTGAACTCAAAACATTAAAACCTTTTTTTGTTAAAACTTCTGAAATGTGACCTTTTCCGCATGCTGGTTCCCAAATTAAAGAATTCAATTCAACACCATCTTCTTTTAAAACGTCAAGAAATCGCTCAACATCAGAACCACAAGTTGCATAAAAATCATTTGGATCTCTTTCTTCTTTTGTGTGATTAGTTGCTCCAATTGTTTTTATATGACTTTTCATTCTTTACCAAATCCCAAATCTGGAACACCAGCAAAAGGGTCTTCCAATAAAACAAGCTCTTGTTCAATCTCGTTCAACCTGATTTTGTATTTTCGCAATTCAGCACGTTCTTGATTGTCCATATATCTGCTTTGAGTATTATCAATTGAATCTTCAACATCAACAAGTTCTTCTTTCAGTCTTTGCAGCTGCTCTTCTTTACTGGTCATTATCAATACCCCAAATTATTTTAGTTTCATAAATGTCTTCCAAATCTTCATTCCATTCAACAAAAGATTTGGTTGGGTGGTGCATACCCCATTGTTTAGAACAACAAGAGCATCCAACTTTCACAGAATAATCAGACAGTTCTTTTATCTTGTAATACAAATGATACCCAAAAAAGCAAAGAAGCTTGTTCCATAAAGTTTTCATTATTTCATTCCAAAAAAGCGGTGTGAAGCGAGTCAATAAATACTTCACACCTAGTATCCTTCCGATCCCTCAATCGGGTAAGAACATTATGCCAGCTATATGCCGACACAAGACCTATAGTTTTCCTGTTGCTTCCAAACATTGCTTCAACAAATCAGAAGAAGTTGTCCTGGAAGAAGCAGCAAGAAAATCAATAATAAGAAAAAATTCATTCAAAGTGATTTTGGTTCTGTAATTCAAACGCCTTTTCACACTACGATGCACAACACCAACTGCACAAGCAAGCTCAAAAGTATCAATGTTATGCACGTCAATATACCCATTCAACCATTGAATGAAATCTGGTGGAAGAAATTCAGCTTTCATTTCATCACCAAAAAAGATAAGTCAAAGAAATAGAGAAGTACAAAACCAGGAATCACCACGTCAACAGAAAGCAACGAAATTTCCTCTTTTACTTCAGCAGCTGTCTTTCCTGAAATTTCCATAATACCAAGAACCACTTTGTTCATAACATTTCTTGAAACTCGATTTGTTGAAACAGTCAAAGAGCCAACAAAAGAAGAATAAGACAAGCCAAGAAGTTCAGCCATGTATCTAAGAGATTCACCTGAAAAATAGCCAACAACATAAACACCAAAGGGTTCATATTTTGATTGATTGTAACCTCTTATCTTTTCACCGTCTTTTCCTGTTTTCTTGACAGTTGAAGAAATATGCAAAGTTAAAGCGTTCTTCCATTTTTGATCAAGTGCAGCTGCTTGCAGGTGATAACCCTTATCCAACACTTTATTTCTGTGTTGAAGAAAGATTGACCTTGCTGCTGCTGTACTTTTTGATCTCAACAGAAGCTTGATTTCTTCCATTGTCATTATTCCAGCTCCAAGATTTCAAACCAAAGCTCTTTTCTGTCCAAATCAAGGTGGTCTGCAAGAAAATTGACCACTCTTTTCATCATTTTCAAATTTGGGTTAAACTTCCCAGTTTTCCAGTTGCTCACTGTTGGTTGATGCAAGCCCATATTCTTGCACAACCAAGAAACGCTTCTGTCATCAGCCTTAAGCTTCTTTTCAATCCATAATCCAATTGTCATTTTTATCTCCCTGTATACATATAATTATAACATATACTAACGTTATTTGCTTGTTTATTGTAACAATAGTTTATAATAATTTATTATCATTTATTATAAAAAAACGTTAGTATATATTGTTATAATATGATACACTATATATATACAAGGAGATAAAAATGATTTTTGCAAATATGACAATGAAAGAACTAGAAACTGAACTGATTGAAATTGGTGACCAAATCAGTGAGCTGTACTGCAATGAAGACCTTTCTGATGAAGCATATTTTGAAGCTGCAAGTCTGCTTCGATTGGAAGAGCTTGCAATCTCAATTGAACTATCTGAACGAGGTGTAAAATGATTGACGCTGTTGAATATATTGTAAGCAAGTTCAACCAGGACACAACCGAAATCAAGAACCAACGTGTTTTGGCTGTTCGTGCAAACATTCTTGGAATTAGAAACAACAATGGAACAATAGTTGCTGATTGCAGAAGAGGAAAAGCAGCGATTGAAGGAAGTACTTACTGCATCACTATTTCGGATAGTCATTTTCATTGCAGCTGTCTCGCGTTCTCCACTTCAAAGAGAGATCAAAATGGTCACAAAAAACCTTGCAAGCATCTTGTGTTTGTTGCTTCTTCAGTTGCTGTTCATCTTGCTAGGGGTGGGGAATGAGTGAAGAAATAAAAGATTTATATACAAGGTTTCCAGATTTCAACCTTTTTAACGGCAGATCCGTTTGGAAGCATCTGCGCAACACGAGAGACGATAGCAAAAATGATGTTTTGACGGTTTCGATTGGAATTGGTTGTACAATTGGATTCTATGTTCTTGTTGTGGATCATATAGAATCCAAATTTACAACCATTGTCGATAAAATGTTTGACAATCTCTCTGAGGCCGAGGCGTTTTTCATCATTTTGTTGAAGCAATACAGGAAAGCAAAGACGTTCGTTCAGCAAAATCTATTTGGATGCCAAGAATGAATCTCTTCGCAAAAGTCCCCCTATCCATAATTGAACAAAACAAACCTGAACACCTTCAAATGTATTGTTTTTTGTACTTGAAGGAGTTTAGGGGCCTGAACTACTCACTGAAAGAAGAAGCTGCAAAATCAAGCCTTTCATATCGTCAATGCAGAACATTACAGGCACTTGCAAAACAAACAATACAATCAACCAAAATAACAAAGAGGAAAAAATGAGCATTACATATAGAGCAAACGGAAGAACATATCCTGAATGGATTCCGAATGAGAAGAAAGATCAGGTTATATTCAAGTTCTTATCACTCATGGCTGATCATTATGGAAAGTCGATGCCTTGGATTCGCAAGACCTATCAAGTTTATCTAAGAAAGTTTGCAAAAATACCAGTTGAATTTCTTTCAAAAAACTTTGATGATTTTTGTGGAAATTACATGGGCACAAACCAAGGTGATAATGCTGACTATCGCTTCATACCTTCACCAGCTCTTATTTATTCTTGGCTGATTGGTCAATCTGGTTTTGTGAAACGCTGGATTGTTACTGATTTTGGTGCATTTTGTTTATCTTGTCGTTCCGCTGCTGATGGAAAAGAAGGTGGATTCCGTCAAATATACATTCGATACACTGAACCAGAAAAGGAGGAAATTAAGATCCGTGAGTATGTTGGCACTTGTGATTGCATTGCAACTGATAAAGCCAGCAACGTGAAAGGAATACCATACATGAGCGTCATTCAGCATTTTCAAAGCAAATATGAAAACATTGAAGCATTTCATTCATATTGGTGTGAAGAAACTGAAAGAAGAGTTTCAGCAAGAGAGCAGTCTTCTCAAACTTGGCAAAGAAGGTTAGATGCTGGTTACGTCCTGGAAAAGAATGATTCTTATTGTCCTGATTGGAATCATTCTTATTGGAGTACAGCTGTTGGTTTGGCTTTAGCTGAAATGCTTGGTTGGGAGCATCCAAACAGAAAAGAGATTGAATACAATTTGAAACGTGGCATTGCTGGAGCTGCTGTTGAGAAAAGATGGACTGGACAAAGAAGAAGCAGAGAAGATGGAAAAGTTGATGTTCCTCGTTCAATCAGCAGTCTGTTGTAATACTGGGAAGTTTGGATTGATGGGGTCTTAGGCCCCCTTTCCCTTGCAAAACGAATAATAAGGAAGCTTCAATTCACTTTGGAGCTTTTTTTTATAATTAAATTTAAATATCATCTTTACCACCACCACCAGACCGCATGAGGAAAGGTTTTAGCTGCTGGTTTTTTGAAATGTATACAAATTAGGTTCATTGGATGCTTGCTTTGTTGTTCGTTCTGGTGGTGGTGGTGGTGTTTATAATTTATTCTTAATTCTTAGTTCTTAGAGAGCTTTACAGGCACGTGAAAATGGAAGGTATAGAAGGGCTAGTGACATCGTAGTGACATCGCGTTGACATAGCTAAAAAATAAGATGAATGTTTCTAAGTGTTTAGGCTGAAAAAAGTGACATCTTGTTGACATCTTGTTGACATTGTATTTATTTGTTAGTTTTATTATCATTTATTGTTATTATTTGATAGTATAACCTTGTATTATTTGATAGTATATGTTATAATTATATATACAAACAACAACAAACAAAGAGAGAATGAAATGAAAACTACAACTAGACAAGACTGTGTTGAAGCTTATAAAAACTTACTTGGTGCAGCAGCTCCACAAACAATCAATCAAATGCTGGAAGACAACAAGATTTTCAGTTTTGCAAAAATTGATAACAATTGGAGCATCATTCTTTTGGTTCTTCAATCACTCAACAAAGAAATTGGAGCATAAAATGAAAAACTTACAAAGAGAAATAAGAGCTGAAGTAAATCAAGAGACTATTCAAGAGCAGTTATTTATGGTGTTACTAATCATTTCACCAGCTGCAGTTTTTTTCATCAAGCCTGTTTTGCAGTTTGGCTTAGATATATACATGGCGATTTTGTAAGGAAAAAAAAATGATAAATACGATTCATTATTTTGTTGATTGTGAAACTTCTGGATTTTGCCCAAAGAAAAATGCTCTTCTGGAAGTTTGCATTATTAAACACGTTGACAGGGTTGAAGTAGATCGTTTGTATTTGAAAATTCACCCATCAAACCAAGACGTGATTGAACCAGCTGCTTTGAAGTGCAACGGGTTGAAGCCTAGCAAATGGACTAAGGAAGAAGCTGCAAATCCAAAAGAAGCTGCTGTTCTTATTCAGCAGTTTTTTCAGCACCAACAAACAAATCACGTTTATTTTGTTTGTCATAATACAGGTTTTGACCCTCGATTCATTAAAGGATTTGGAACCAAACACGG
>TARA_R110002153_G_scaffold73454_3_pt1 | contig 19758 bp, 7 predicted proteins | sample TARA_R110002153 | Tara Oceans TARA_R110002153 (sample SAMEA4398193) | marine metagenome | biome: Polar Biome; feature: [SRF] surface water layer (ENVO:00010504); material: water (ENVO:00002006), including particulate matter (ENVO:01000060) such as... | depth 5 m
AAAACATCAAGCGTCCATTCTTACACGTGCGATATAGAGCTTCACAGACTGACGACCGAAGAATGAAATCTTGGGTAACTGGTTCTGTTGGATCTGCATCTTATACTGGAGACGACGTAATGGAAGTACACTACCTATCTGAAAGATGTTTAGTAGTGCAAGGAGCTAATAACTTTATGTTGTTGAAAGACGCATAATATCAGTTAGTTAACTTATGTAATTCTTACCCTCGTTGCATTAACGGGGGTAATTATTACTTTTATATGACAATAGCCTGTTACTATTTATATACTGGGCCTACTGTCACACTTATCAAAATTATTTAATTTTATTATATTATGGAAACAAAGACAAAAAAAGTAACTAAGAAGGCTGAGGTTAAAACTGATCCAACTTGGGAAATGAAAGATAGACAGTATTATTTAAATGGTGATTTTTCACCTTTAACTTACGTGTTATCTTCAAAGTCATCTACTAAAAAACCATTATTATGGTTTGATGAAGAAAAAGGTTACAACAGAGAAATAAGATATGCTAGCAACCAAAGATCTTGCTTTAAAGACGAACAAGATGATGCAGTTATATTAGATCACATTGTATTTGAAGATGGATCACTATTTGTACCTAAACAAAATCAAGCTCTGCAAAAACTACTTAGTTTATACCACCCAAAAAATGGCCACGTGTATCAAGAAGTTGATAATGTTGCAGTTGCTGAAGAACAACTAGTTAGCATAGAAACCGAAATGGAAGCTTTAAATACAGCCGTAGGCATTGATGTAGATCAAGCTGAAGCTATATTAAGAGTTGAACTAGGCTCTAAGGTTGACACAATGAGCTCTTCTGAATTAAAAAGAGACTTATACCTATTTGCTAAAAAAGACCCACTATTATTCTTAGACCTTGTTAACGATGAAAACGTTATGCTTAGAAACCTAGCTATTAAAGCAGCTGAGTTTGGTGTAATTAAATTATCACAAGATCAAAGAACTTTTGCTTGGGGTAGTAGCAATAAAAAACTTATGACAGTACCTTTTGACGAAAACCCGTATTCTGCGTTTGCAGCTTACTTAAAAACAGACGAGGGAGTTGAAGTTTTTAAATCAATAGAAAAAAAGCTAAAATAATGTAACTATTATAGATGATGTAGCTATCATATATATTGGTGGCTACATTACTATAATAAAAATAAAAATATGGCGATTGACGTAAATAAGGTTTATACTACAGTACTATCTATATTAAATAAAAAAGGTAGCGGGTATTTAACACCAGACAATTTTAACAAAACAGCTAAAATAGTACAGCTAGATTTACTAGACAAAGCCTTCTACGAGTACAACAGGGCTATAGCAAAACAAACATCTGGAAGAGGTGGTAGTGGCTATGCAGATATTCCTAGAAAAATACAAGACAAGATAGATCCATTTTTTAAATTTGACACTATCGCTTTAACGTCTGGATCAGGTTCACTACCTGCAGACACTTACAATATAATAAACGTTAGCAGCTTAGACCGCTTGACTCAAATAGAGAGAATAGAAAAATCTAAAATAAGTTTTTTACTTTCTTCACCAATGACAGCGCCTTCTGAAACTTTTCCAATGTATTACTCTGGTACTGGTACAGTTAACGTATTCCCAGTCTCAATAGCCAGTGTTAATATAGATTATATAGCTACTCCGGCAGACCCTTCTTGGGGAGCATCTACAGATGTGAATAGCTTTGGAACTCCAATATACGAATACCAACCTTCTTTATCTCAAAACTTTACGCTACACCCGTCTGACGAGGTTGATTTAGTTTTAGGCATATTACAGTATTTTGGTATAACTATAAAAGACCAGTTGGTTATACAAGCAGCTATGAGCGAACAACAAACAACAACACAAAACGAACAATAATATGGGATTGCTAGGAAATGTTACAGGCGAGAATTACTATAGTGGATCTCAGACTTTTATAGGTGATGGTCAAACTGTATCATATACTCTTACTTTTGAAGACATACCTTTAGCTGAAAAGTTAAAAGTAACACTTACCTATGAAGGTACTAACACATCCGTGGAAACTACGGATTTCACCGTGTCTGGATCTATCATAACATTTAACGCCGCGGCTCAGCAATTACTAGAGAGTAATGAAGGCGTTGTAATAGTTATAGAACTTTTAGATTATGGGTTTGGAAGTTACAGATATACATCTATAAAAGATATAGTTGACAATTTTATGGTAGCGTATGTTGGAGATGGAAAATTCATAGACCATGTAGCCAAATCAGATGTAGTATTTCATGCTAAAAGAGGTTTACAAGAGTTTTCATACGATGTATCTAAGACAGTTAAAATACAAGAGGTTGAATTAGGTCCAACGCTTAGTATTCCAATGCCTCAAGACTATGTAAACTATGTTAAACTATGTTATATTGATAATTCAGGTGTTAAAAGAATTATATACCCAACTAGATTAACGGTTAATCCAACACAAGTACCTGTTCAAGACGATAAGTACAAATATGTGTATGATTCAGATGGTAGCGTGGTTGAAGGTAGTTCTGTTACTAACGAGCAATGGAAAAACTTTGATACAACCAACATAACTGGTGAATACATTTCAAACGACACTCGTTACACTACTGTTGATAATTTTGATATAAACGGTTATGGTAGAAGATACGGCGCTACACCTGAAACAACTCAGGTAAACGGTTGGTTTACTATAGATGAAAGAACTGGAAGTTTTTCATTTAGCAGCGACTTAGTCGGTAGAATAATAGTTTTAGAATATGTTTCTGATGGCTTAGGTACAGACGCTGAAATGAAAGTTCACAAGCTAGCTGAAGAGGCTTTGTATAAGCATATAGCTTACAATGTTATATCAACTAAAAGAGGTGTGCCTGAGTACGCTGTACAAAGGTTTAAAAAAGAAAAAAGAGCTACGCTTAGAAACGCTAAGCTAAGATTATCTAACCTAAAGCTGTCTGAGCTTACGCAGGTTATGAGGAATAAATCGAAACAAATAAAACACTAGTACATGGCTGAAGATAAAAAAACGTTTCTTCAAGGTAAAATGAATCAAGACATTGATGATAGAATTTTACCTAACGGAGAGTACCGTAGTGCACAAAATATACAAGTTACAACTTCAGATGGTTCTAATGTAGGTAGCATACAAAACGTACTAGGGAACACTATAATAGCTAATAGCGATCCAGAGTTTAATAACTATAGTGACATAGAAACTATAGGGTCTTTGTTTGACGAAAAAACAAATACTATTTTTTACTTTGTAACTAACTTTACTTGCCCTAACTCTGAAGAAAAGGGCTTAGTAGGTGACAGCGGTGGACCTAGAACAGCATCACAAGAAGATAACGGTGATTTATTTTGCGCTATATATGCACTACCACAAACTCAAAACTCTTCTTCAGATGTAAAAAAACTAGCGTCTGGATTGTATTTGAATTTAAGTAAAACCCATAAAATAACAGGTGTTAATCTTTTAGAAGACTTGTTGTTTTGGACAGATGCATTAAATCAACCTAGAAGAATAAATGTAAAAACAGCAATAAGTAATTCTTCATACTACAACACTGAAGACAAAGTAAGTGTAGCTAAGTTCGCGCCTTTCACAGCGCCTTTGCTTCTAGATTATACTTCTACACCGCTTAATGGTAATATACCAACAACGGGTGGTATTTCTTCTATGGAAACTAGTTCTCAAAACAATTTTCCAGAAGACTTTTTAAGAGAAAAGTTTGTGAGATTTTCTTATAGATATAAATTTATAGATGGTGAGTATTCTACTATAGCTCCATTCACACAACACTGCTTCATCCCAAAGACAAAAAACTACAACATAGCCGACCTTCAAAAGATATTTAAAAAAGGAGAGATTTATTTTCAAGATAACATAGGTGTGGCTGATGGTATGGTTAACAGTGTTACAGGTATTGATCTAAATATTATATTACCATCGAGTAATATAAAAACTGATTTTGATATAGTAGGTTTAGAAATACTTTATAAAGAATCTGACAATAACTTAATAAGAGCAGTTGAGCTTGTCGACTTAAAGGATACTGATAGCGCTAGCGGTGTTTACCAGTTTAAGTATAAATCTACACTACCTTACAAAACCCTACCAAACGATCAGTCTACTAGGGTTTATGACAACGTGCCGCTGTCTGCTAAAGCTCAAGAAATAGTATCTAATAGAGTTGTATACGGTAATTTTGTAGAAAATAGAAAACTACCTAACCACAATTCTGGAACTTCGGGCTTGAACTTTTCCGTTGGCTTAGATGTTAAATATGATATTTCTGCCTTTGCTGGTAACTCAGATTTAAACAATTATTACTTACACAAAGAATATCCACTACATTCAATAAAGCAGAGACGTACATATGAAGTAGGTGTTGTGCTAGCTGATAAGTTTGGTAGACAATCTCCTGTTTTAACATCTCTAACTAACAATAGTTCAATAGAAGTTCCAGCAAAGTCAAGTTTATTTAATAGTACTTCGTGGGATGATTTTGGCGTTGTGTCTGATTTTTCACCAGGATCAGAAACTTATTGCGGAGATGCTTTAACTATAACGTTTAATGAAGCTATACCTAGTTCTTACGGTAGAGGTACGCTAATACCTGTTAACAACGAAGGTTCTTTAATAACTTATGAGTTTGATGTTTGGAAAGCCACGTTTTGGACAGAAAAACTTATAGCTGGTGGATCTCAAGGAGGAAACGGCATTGCTATTGAATTATACTACTACTCAACTCAAAACAACGGTCTTCCAATAACAAACGTTTTTTATACAAATCAAAATTTTACAACTCCTTTTGTTGGTTATTCAGAGATGTATTTTAGACCAGCTTTTCAAGCTGATACCGATACAAATACAAACGTAAACAAAGTAACAATAAACCCTTCTAACGGGGCGTTTGTTAGTATGTTTAGCACTTCAGAGTTAATATCTCAGTCAGATTTAATACCTAACAATCAACCTGTAGTCGTATCTGTAGCTGGTTCTACCGCTAATTCATTTCAAGGCACAGAGGTTTTAGTAACCCCTGAACAAGAGTATATTGTAGACCCTGTTCTTGGAAATGTGTACAAGCTTACGTTGACAAATTTTACTGCAACTGATTTAATTTCTGTAGGTGAATACGCTAAGGGCCAGCAAAAAGACTTTGTTGAAATATTAAAAATAGAACAAGTTGATGCTGTTTTAGTCATTTATTTAGAAGGACCTGCTTCTTTGTCTTACAAAAACTACACGGGAAGCGTAGACTCTCCTTCTAGCGTAGAAGTAGCTACTTACTTCTTTTACAAGTACACGATTATTCCACATGGCTGGTACTCTTATAGAGTTGTTGTTAAACAACCAGAGCAAGAATACTACAACGTATACTCTCCAGGTGTTATTAGTTTTGACAACGAAAGAGACGAAAACAAAACATACTTCCCCATAATCGGTGACAGTATAAACAAAGTGACAAGAGACATAGAGTTCACAAATACTAGAGAGGTTGGGCTTAGCACAAGTAAAGCTAGAGTTTATCCAAAAGTTATACCTTCTACAACTGACGACGCTAGCTCTAAGCAAAGTTCTTTAGGCTTACTAGATGTTATAAGCGTAGGTACAGCTAAGGAACAAGATTTAAAGAATGATGAGGAATTAGTTTACAGTTTTATATATGAGCCTGGGAAAAACTCGCTAATGGCTCAATTACCATACGGCAATGATTCTATATCTATAGGCAAAAATGTTAATCAAAACTTAAGTGGTGTTGGTGTCACCATTGCTGGTGGTGGTGCTAGTGATAAAACAGAATTAGATCACGCAGCTACTGTGTTGGTGATAAAACACGACCATTTATCAGATTTTGAGTTGGGTAGCTATCTAAAAGGAGCCAACCAAGACTTGGTTAAAATTATAAAAGCTGAATTAGTAAACAATCACACTGAAATAACTTGTGACGGTCAAATATCAACAGTAAACGAAGGTCTTGTAGTTAATGATATTATATATAAATACATTAAAAAATACGGCGTTCAAGATGCTATAAGTATCTTTGAGACAAAACCAGTTGAATCGGTTTTAGACATATACTATGAAACATCGACTTGCGGTCTTGTTCACGAGTTAAATGAAGCCGTGTCTTTACCTTCAAAAATTGAATCTTTAGAGTTTATAAACAAAAACTTAAACGAAGGAGTAGAGTATTATTTAGAATCCAACAACACGTTTACCAACACCTATGTTGCTGAGATAAGAGCTATTGATCAATTTGGAAATGAAATAACTCCAGGAACTGGAACTTATCAATTAGCTAGCTGTCAAATACTAACTGAAACAGGTCTTTTTCAACCTAATTCGGTGCTTGTGTCTGGAAACGAGAGTTACTCTACAGATCTATTTGAAGTTGTTTTAGATGATAACGACGGTCGGTTTAAAGTAAGGCCAAAGCAATTATCAACTCCAAACAATTTTTACTATAGCGCTATAGTAAAAGAGGTTAAATACAGCTTTTATATAGAAGTTGTAAACAACAACGGTGACACAGAGTACTTTACATTAGACATAGATCTAGAAAATGTAGCTCCAGACGTTACTAGTCCAGACTATGTAACCGTTCAATCACAGCCAGGACAATTAATACATAAAGTTGAGGCTAACAATGGGAGCGCTTCTACACTAAATAATCAATCTGGCCTTAGTTTTAGATCTAGTGTGCCGTTTGCTTTTAGTGAACAAACAGAAAATGGAAACGCAGTGTTATACAATACTGCGAACGAACCGCTACCTATATTTATATCTTTACAAACTGGTGAGATATTTCTTTCTGAAGACTTTTCTGGATCATTAAGTGAGGTTATTGAAATATTTGTGGTTGATTCTGACGATTACATATCAAATACACTGCAAGATGATCAAGCTTTGTTTGGAGGTAAAAGAACCTTACATTTATTAAACTTAACTATACTAGATAATTTAATAGTTATTGAAGACGATGAATTTATTACACAATCTTCATCGACAAAAATCCAAGACTCTGTGCCGATCGACGTGTTTAATCAGTTAAACAACAACATTACATTTAATAATACTCCTATCGGAACCGGTACTGCTTACTACAATAACTACTGGACACAAACCCAAACACCTCTTCAGATAGCAGCTGGTATGCCGCTTTTAGATGAAGATATATTTGGTAAGTTTATATATTCCTACTCTTATGGGGTATCATCGACCGCTGGCGGTAATGGACTAAGCTCTAATCGACTTGTAACGAAAAGAGCTTACGCTTTGAAAATAATAAACAATCAACCCGTAATATTAAAATATGAATTTGACTGGAGCAACTCTACAGGTTCAAGCGAAAGTATTCAAGGTGGCTCGGGTAGGTTGCATAACATAAATCACTGGTTAGATTATGAGAATCAAGGTCTACTTAGAGCTAACAATCTAACTTTATCCAGAGATATAGACGGAGGAATAAGTCAACTACAAAGTACTGAAGATGTTGACGGAGGTCAGGTTTTTTGGGATCCTAATTTAGAGGGAACTAATCCAGAGTTTGGAGGAAATAATAGTAACTCAAATAGTTTGACGCATGGTGCTTTTAAGTACTACTCAGGAAACTTTGACCTTCAAGATCAAGCTATAGTATCTAGTAGTATAGCTAAGCCTCAGAATAGATTTGAAAACGTTCAAAATTACATGTTTAAAACTAAAGACAATATAACTATAAATGGATTTAATTACAACATCTTATACGAAGTGGCAATACCATCTACCAACCAAGCGTCTTTTATTGGCGTGGTAAGACCAGACATGAAAAGAGTTTTATTATGTAGAACTAACGAATAACAGGTAATATAATAACAATGGGTTTAACATTAAAAATAAAATACTTTAACACTTTTATATTAAGAGAGGAGCCTACACTGGCGACTAGCATTACTACCGAACCAACGCTTGATAGTGGTGAATTAGCGCCAAGCGCTACCGTAAAGGTTACGGACTCAACGTTATCTAGCTTAACTTCTGGTGTTCAGTATAAAATATATGGCCCTGGTATAGACGACGATGTGACTGGTTCTTTGGATGCTGGAAAATTGAACTTAACACTAACTTCACCACAAAAACTAGACAAAGGAGTTACTTTAACATTTTCAGCTCAGTCACCATACCCAGTGTCAGGAGTTTCGCAGCAATTCAATAAAGAATGGCACGTAGAAGAGTCTAGAATAAAGGGTGGGTTTAACGAAGCGTCAGTTGACTTTGGAGCTAAAGCGTTTATAGTTGACAAAGAATACGATAGAAACCATAGAGAAAGCGCTATGATATACTCAGGTATATTTAATTCAAGAACAGGTATAAACAATACAAATCAATTCTCTATAAGCGAAAACATAACAAAAGCTGCAGACACAGCCAAAGGTTCAATACAAAAGCTATACGCTGAAGATACAAACCTTATAATATTTCAAGAAAATAAAGTTAATGGCGCTTTGATAGACAAGGACGCTATATATACAGCTGAAGGAGGTGGTTTATCTACCGCAGCTAAGGTAGTAATAGGTCAAATAACACCTTATCTAGGTGAATATGGTATTGGAAAGAACCCAGAAAGCTTTGCTGTATATGGATTTAGAAAATACTTTGTAGACAAAGATAGAGGTGCCGTTTTAAGGCTGTCTAGAGATGGTATTACAGAAATATCGTCATATGGTATGAAAGACTTCTTTAGAGACTCTCTAAGAAACTCTAACGACATATATGGCATGTTTGATTTATATGCTAAGAACTACGTATTAAGCTTGAACTTGAACAGTAATGTTAAGCAGAATAAGCAGACGTATGTCTCTAGCGTAAAGGGTAGAGTTTTTGTTGGTTCTAAAGAAAAAGTAATAACACTTACTGACTCGATACCTAGCATACAACCAGGTCAAGCTGTTTTGACTAGCTCTGTTAAAGATAAGTCTATAAGAGTTGTTAGTATTGTAAATAATATTGTAAATATTTCTACAAACGCAAATGTCAGTGCTGGCGAATTTATAGAGTTTATACCTATTAATGAATTTGGCTTTACTGTAAACAACCCTTCAACTAAATTTAAAACAATATCTTTTGATGATAAGGTAAACGGGTGGACTTCTTTTTACACTTACAAACCAGTCTTTGGTGGCGGTATATCTGGTGGCTTTTATACATTCAGTAGTGGTAACGTTTATAAACACCATAGCGGAGATGTTAAAAACACTTTTTACGGAGTCTATCAGCCTAGTACTATAACTGTCATATCGAATCAAAACCCGTCTTTAGTTAAGTATTATAAAAACATAAACTACGAAGGCACTAACAACTGGAAGATTATAAGCCTGAGATCACCTGCTGATGATGAAAACTATTATAATGCATACCCTATACCTGGGAATATAACAGGTAGGTATACGCAAGAAGGTGAGGTTAAGTTTGCGGGCTTTACGCCTTTAGAGAAAAAATATTATGGTCAAATAAAAATAAACGACACGTCTAACGTTACTGGTATAAACGGTCAAAAGAGCACTGGTATAAAAGGTTTCTTTGCTGAAGCTATATTAGAGCATCAACCCGTTAACAATAATAAAACAACAAACAAAAAGAAGCATGCTGAATTATTTTCAATAGGCTTTAATTACGAACAATCTTTATATTAATAAATTATGTCATTACTACTAATGGGAGGCGCTCAAGTACTTGGAGGTATAGGGAGCGCAATATTTGGAGGAGCCTCTAGGCGGAGGGCTAGAAGGAGACAAAAAGCTTTAATGAAGCAAATAAGCAACCTAGAAGGAGAAAGACAAGACGTCATAGATCCGTTTGCTGGGGCAGCTTCTCGCTTAACAAACCCTTATGCTAATCTAACAGTTGCAACTGAAGCGGCTGAGATGCAGGCTCAACAAACAGACTTATCTTTAGCTAGCACGTTAGATACTTTAAGGGCTACAGGTTCTGGAGCTGGAGGCGCAACAGCGTTAGCTCAAGCCGCTTTACAGTCAAAACAAGGTGTTTCAGCTAGTATAGCTCAACAAGAGGCGCAAAACGAAAGGCTTAGAGCTCAAGGAGAATCCCAGTTACAAACAGCTTTAGCTGATGCGGACGCTAAAGGGAAACAATTTGTATTTAACGCAACAGAAAGCAGGGAGATGCAAAAACTAAACAGGCTATCAGCATTGGCTGGAGCGGCTTCTCAACAAAGTGCGGCGGCTGAGTCTAGTATGATAGCTGGTATTGGCCAAGCAATTGGTGGCGTAGGTAGTTTCGCTATAGGTGGAGGCTTTAAAGCTAGTTCTTATCAATAAAATAATCAAGTAAAATGGCAATACAAAAAACAACACCTGGTAGCTATGAAGCTCCTGTAGAGGGTATAGTAGATTACAACGCTTTAAGTCGAGGTTTTGACAAAGGCATAGCCCCAGGACTAAAGTTCATGGAGGACCAAGAAAAAGAAAAGAAAGAACTAGAAAAAGAGGCTAATAAAATAAAAATAGACACTTCGGTAAGTGTGTTCGGTGGTGTAAACAAAAACACAATGACAGGTGATGCAAATCTAGAGACAAATACGTTTTTGGAAGACGACGCTGCCTCTTATTTCTCTAGTGTTAGACCTGAGTATATAAAAGCATATAAAGCTAAAGACCAAGCTTCTATGGACAAAATACTTAGAAATTTAGCTTTAGATAAAGCCTCTTACTCTAACCTTAGTTTATATGTGTCTAGACTTGGTGACCCAGAGGTTAATGACGGAAACGTCTCTAACACTAGATTTATAGACGAAAACGGTGATCAAATAGAGTTCAACGGCGCTGACTTTACTTCTTTAAACAACAACAACCCAAAGCTTTTTAAGAAAGCCACAAGATTAAACAAGGACGGTCAGGTTAAATCTGGTTTTACAGCTGTGAAAGATGGTAAAACTATTTTCTTAAATACTCAAGACATGGATGAGGCTTACTTAAATAAGAGCTTTAGAGTAAAAGCTGACCAGCAAAGAGACATTATATCTAGCACTGGAAAAGATGGTGTAAGCGCTGCTTTTAATAGAACTCCAAACTACAACGTTAGCGGTAGTAAAACAGTAGAAATAGTCGGAGATGATGGAACTATGCAAACAGTGTCTGTTGGGGATTCAACTAAATATATAAGACCAGAATTTTACACTAAGTCGGAACAAAACGCGCAGATTTTTGCTCAAGATGAGTATGGAAGTAAGAATGACGCTTTATATGAATCTGCTTGGAATCAGTTTACAAACGACAAAAACTTTGTTCCTAGTAAGCAAATACAAAGTCAACTGCTAGTTTCTGGAGAATCAAGTGGGATTAATTACAGGGACCCAGTTATAGCTAAAGATTTAGGTGACGAATTTAAATTGGATATGTTAAGAGATTATGCTGCTGAAAAGTGGAAAATAACGGTGGCAAACGCTGGTTACGTGAAAGGCGATGATGGTAGAGCTTTATCTAAAAACGTTATTCAATACAGAAGTGACAAAGGAGTTGCAGATACACCAGCTGAACAAACTGGTGATAAAGGCAATGCGTTAACAATAGTTGAAGACTTAAACACACAGTTTAATGCTATAACCTCAGACGCTGAAAGAGAGTTTAAAAAATCTGGGTACAAACCTGGTGCAACAAGAGGTGGAGAAGGTGAAGCTTTACAGATGTATAACTTTTTAACAAATAAGTCTTACATGAAAGGCGGTAGTGAAAAAAGTATAGACGACTTAGAATATAGAATTGTTGGTGAAGGTGAAGATAGAAAAATATTTTTAGATCTATATTCAACCTCTGGCGCGGCTTCTGATAAAATAGCTACAGTTGACCTAAGTGATGCTGGTGCTAGAAGAGACTTTCTAACTAACATTGGACAAGGTTTAGCTGTTACTTCTAGCGAGAAACAAGCTGTTAGAGAAGAGACAAAAGCTTTGACTAGCTCTAGACAAGAAGCTTTTGTTGTATTTAAAGATATAACGGTTGGAGATAAAGACTCAAGTAGATGGAATGTGCTAGCTAAAGCTATTAGAAACAATAGCTCAGAAGGTTTAAACAAAGAAGAGAGAAGAGTGTTTTTAATGGCAGGTTACGGTAAAAAACAATAATAAATAAAATTAAATATGGAATTAGAAGCTTACATTGACAGTTTAATTGAACAAGGTCTTGATGATAATGAAATATCAATTAAGATACAAGAGTTTAAAGCTAGTAAAACTACTGATGAAAATTTTCAAGAAGACGGTGCAGCGAGTGCAAATGTAGCGTCGATGGGACCAACACCAGCACAAGAAGTTACGGAATTCAGCTTGGAAGATGGTTCTTCGGAATCACCTTTAACGTCGAGTACGTTTGCAGATCCTAACTTTGTATCTAATATTGTAAATCAGGAACAGCCAGAGCCTACTACTTACGTTGAAAAACTACCCGAAAAACCTAAGCCTAAGAAAAACTTAACGTACAAAGGTAAAACTGTAGACTTGTCGTCTACAAGTACAAAAGACGCTAGTACGTTAGTTGAACCGTATAGAAATACACTAGAAAGTTATGGCTTTGAGATTGAAACTTTTGGAAAACAGTTTCTTGAAATTAAATCACCAAACGGAGAGTCTTCTGTTTTTGATCCAAAAAAAGTTGGCTTTTACGATAAAGTAAATAATTTTGTTTCTGAGAATGGTACAGATGAAGCTATAGAAATTTATACGCAAAATAAGTCTAGAAGAGACTCTTTTAAAAACATAATAAAGGATATGTATAACAGAGGTTCTGATTATAGAGATCTTTTAGATGACGAAACAGGTGAGGTTGAAGATGCTCTTAGAAGCCAAGCTATAGAATCCTATAACAGGGTTAATCAATATAAGTCAGAGCAAGGTAATATATTAGGCTTTGGAGGTAAAACAGCTTTAGAGATTGACGGGCTTTCTGATTATCAAGTAGATAAAATAATGAATCAAGCTGTTGATGAAATAAGGTATAAGCAGACAGAACAGTTAGAGGAGATAGAAAATGAACAGTTTGCTAAATATGTAGATAATCAAGGTGTAACACTAGACGAATATTATGAAAGAGCTAGGGGTAAATCTATAAAACTAATAACGGATGACAATATAAGAAAATCTGCAGCTCTTAACTCTCAAGTAATTAATAAAAGCAAGCAATTGCAAGATTTAAGTTACACGGATCCTAAAAGAAGTTTAATAGCACAAGAGTTGAACAGCTTAAAATCTCAAGCGGACGTATTTAATGATATGTTCACTGGCAAAGACGCTACTTTCTTTTTAAACGTTGACACTAAATTTGTTGATACTCAATCCAAAGGCGTAGAAGACGATTCAAGTATAGATATAACTAGCAAGGTCAAATCTACTTTAGAAACGTTGTTAAACAAAAAATCATCTGACTTTGGATCTCTTGAAGTTGCTTTTGGCATGTATAGCAAAGAAACAGAGGAATTAAGTAAAGAATTAAACTCTAGGGTTGATATTTTTGATAGTAAGAAAGATAGAATAGCGATGTCTGGGTGGTTGAGCTCTCTTAGGGGTTTAAAAGATGATTACAGTGCTAGTGAGTTTAAAAACATAAAAGTAAAAGATTTAGTTGATATATATATATCTAGCAAAGGTTTTTTAAGAAAAGACTTTGGTGAAGGGCTTTCTGGTAGACCGGCTGGTTACGTTGCTGGTGATGAACCAGATATCGTCCAAAGCTACAATGCTGCTTATATTGAAGAATTAGCGGATAGATTTTTAAATAATAAAGCAGAAAAACAAGCGTTTGAAATAGCTTACTTAGCTAACATAGACCCAGCAGACGTAAAAAGAACTGGTGGTTTATCTACTTTTGGAAGAACTGTCGCTGAGTCGTTTACTTCACCACAACAAATAACAGCGTCATATGGACCTAGCTCTTCGCAAGTGCTGAGTGCTGTTGAGGAAATAGGTGTAGATTCTGGTATTGAGTTTAACACAGAGCAAAAAAAGAACTTTGAACAAACAACAAGGGAGTTTGTTGGCTCATCTTTAGGTGAAGCGCCAAAACTTGCCTTAGAGTTTGGTGTCGCTAACTTAATAACCGGAGGCGTCATGGGCGTTGCTGGTCTAACTAGACTAGGTATAACTTTAAAAGCAGGTAAATATTTCGATAAATCAGGTAAAGCAATAAGCTATGCTAGTGTGCAGAGAAAAGCAGCGGCAGCAGGTTACAGGCTAGCTAATGGAAAAAAAGCTGCTATCACCAGCAAAACAGTGCAAAAGTTTGTTAGTAAGTCAGATGATGTTGTAAAAAAAGGTGGTGGACTGCTAGATAGAACTCTAGAACTTGGTATGTCTTCAGTTATTGAGGGTCTTAAGATGGAAGCTATATTTGGTGATGGTGGGTTTGAAACTGGTATGGCATTTATACCGGCAAGTAGATTAGTTAACGTAGCTTTTAAAAGTGCGTTAGGCGGTCAATTCGTTAAAGGATCTGCTTACCATAGACTAAATGAACTTGTTTTAAAACCAGCTAAGTCAGGTTTATCTTTAGTTCCAGCTTCTGAGACGGCTTCTGTTATTGAGGCTGTTGTTGATGACTTTACAGGTGGCGAAGATTTTAAAACGTTTATAGAAGACAACTACACCGGCATAGACTTCCTAGGTGAAGGCAGTGTTGGTAGAAGACTAATGGGTCATTTTATAACTGGTTCGTCGCTAGGTTATGCACACGTTAACTGGAAAAACGTGGGCAATACTTTAAATGCTGCTAAGTCTATGAGAGCTGATTCTTACAAGCAGGCAAATGAGATTACAAAAAAGTTCGGGAATAACCCAAAAGACCCTAAAATATCTAAAAAACTCGATGGCTTAATAAGTTCTTACAACTTAGCTAATGACTATATATTAGCAGCTGAGATTGGGTCAGCCGAAGTAGATCCTGAAATTTCAGCTAAAAAAGCTCAAAAAACATTCGACAAAATAGCTAAAAAATATTACGAAGAAAATAACAAGGATTTACCTCTTGATTTAAACATAGTTTTCAAAGGAGAAGGTTTAGATGGTAAGAGCGCTGAGATAGAAAACGGTGAAGATGGTAGAAAGAAAATAACAATAGACGCTAGAAAGTATAAAGACGGCTTGATACCTCATGAAATAGGACACTTTTTTATGGAATCAGAAGGTCTTAATAACCCGGAAAGTTTAAAAAAGATCAGACAGTTTATCGAACCACTAGTCAAAGAGAATACTGGTTCAGATGTTTTTGAAGCAATAAAAAAAGAATACGAAGGAAAACAAGATAGTGAAACTTTTGAGGAGGAATACTTAATGGCTTTAGTAGAGCAATTAGGTAATGGTGGTAGTGGATTGGTTAGAAACAACACGTATGGACAAGTTAAAAGTAAACTTCAAAGCTTGTTTAGTAAAAAGTCAGATCTTAAGCTAGAAATAGACACACCTGAGCAGCTTTTAAATATTATACAGAAGTTAGCATCTGGAAAAGATATAGGTAAAACCTACTCAGCTTTATCAGGACTTGTTATTAAAGGTGAAAAGATCTTCAATGTGTCTAGTGGTGAAGCGGTTGGATCTACTAGAGGTAAAAGAGTTGAAGATCAATTAGCTCAACTAGAATCTAGACAGAACGAGTTAAGTCAGGTTGGTGAATTAAGCTCTAAGCAAAAACAAGAGTTTGACCAAAATACATCTCAAATAAACGAACTTCTATCTCCTGGTTACGGTAAAAAAGCTAGTATAGATTTAGAGAACAAAATAGAAGAGCTTGAAGACAAGTTTTATGCTGGTGAAATAGACGAGTTTGATTTCGAGCAGCAAGTTAGAAACTTGAAGTCTAAGAAAGCTACAGCCACTAAGCCTGAGAAAAAGAAACAAACAGTAGATGCTGAGCTTAATCAAAAATCTGCTGATACAAAACGTGTTTTAGATGACATTGGTAACAATATAGAAGGTTATAATTCTAGTAATCCAGAAATATATAAGCTATTAGCTGGTATGATTGAATCTAAGTCTAGAAGGTTTAGAACTTCAGACAACAGCGTTAGCAACTTAGAATCTCTCCCAGGTTTTAGTATGGAAAGCATGATTAGCGAAACTATAGCCAATATAACTAGTCATGTAAGAAGATTTAATCCTAAAGAAAATAACTCGCTGTACGGGTGGATAACATCCCAACTCTCAAACAAAATGAAAGGCGCTTTGAAAACAGGTAGAGTCGCTGAAGAAAAATTTACTGAAGATTCATCTACTCAAAAAGATCTAGCCGGTAGTGAAAGCGCGGACGCTGAGATTAAATTTTCAGAAAGAGAGGCCTCTGAAGAGTCTAGAGCTCAAAGAACTATTGATCCACTTAGGGATGTAGATGTTATTAAGGCTCAGAGATTAAAAGACGCTGTTGATGTCACTATTGAAAACGTAGAAACTATAACTCCAGAGGTTATTGATACTAAGTTTACTGGTGAGGTTGGTGAAATATTAACAGGTATACCAGCTGCTAAAATAGTTGGAACAAGTAAAAACTTTACATATGCAGATATAATTGTAGATGCTAAAGGTAAAGAAATAAAGCCTGGAACTAAAAACCCTGATGGCACTGTTAAAACTGGTGTTAGAAAAATATCTGATAAAACAAAAGCTTTAAATTATTTTGATAAAGGAAATAACTTAGAAAGACACATAAAAACGCTTCCTGAGTTTAACGTAGCTAGAACAGAAGCTGAGACAAGTGAGTTAGGTGAAACTATACGTACTTCTAAGGATGTAAAAGGAAGAGCTATATTTAAGTCTAGACTATTTAGAGATTATTTTTATGAACCATACGTAGATCCAAAATCACTCAATGCATCAACAAAGGATATTGCTATTACTAGTCCTAGCGGAAGAAGTAAAGGAGCTAAATCTCAAACAAGCGTTGTCAGGTTAAAACCAGAGTTTAGAGGTAGAATATCTACAGAAACTATTGAAGCCGCTAGAGCTGAAATGGAAGCTGGTACTTCCACGGAGTTTATTAAAGCTAATATTAGAATAGTTTCTCAAAACACAGCTAACAAAGTTGTTAGAAACAAAATAGAAGCTCTTGAGCCAAAACTTGATAAAAGTTTAGATCAGGTTTTAGCAGATGTTAAGTCTGCTACTAGTAGTAGATTAGCCTCTATAGAGTACGATAAAATGAAGTTGTTTTTAGAAAGCCAAGGTATTGAAGACGGTAAAATAAAATCTTTAATAGCTGTTTCAAACGAAGAAACTTCCATTGAAAAACAGATTATAGAAAATTTTGCAGATCCAAAGTATTTAGATAGAATATTTAAAGAGCATGGTGTAAAAACAGACGCAGTTAATTTGTTAAGAAAAGTTGCGGACAAAAACCAAGGTAAACAAAACTTTAGTTTTACAGAGTTAAAGCAATTAGTTAAAATGCAAAAGAAATTTGCTGAGTTTTTACCTACAGAAATAAGTGGCAATAGAACTTTAGTTAAATTTATACTAGGTAGACATTACCGATTTGACGGCACGGGTTACACTATGTTTGGAGAGAAAGATTCTATTAAGAAGGTTTTAGATAGTAATGGAAATGAAGCTAGTAAAGAAGAAATTAAAAACGAACAGTTAACCACCTTAAGTTTAAACGATTTATTAGACACTAAGCTAGAAGGCGATTTTTATTCTGAAAACACAAAAAGACTTATAGAAGAGCTAAAAGGTAGTGCTGGGGCTAATAAAATAGAAGGTTTAAGTTATGGCAGAACTAATACTATAAAAACTAACTTAAAAAACAAACCTGCTAAAAAGCAATTAGAAATAATTAAAAAAGCAGCAGAGGATTCTAAAAACAACGATGCTAGAGATATAGCTTTAAATTTAGTAAACAGTTTAAAAGTTGATTTTGTAAACTCAACAAAAAAAGGTAGTCAAGAAAGAATAGATGCTCTTGCTTACATGACTCAATTAGCTAGATCAACATCTAGTATACATTATGGAGAAAAAGCTTTAGCTAAAATTGTAGGTGGCGTAACAGGCAAGGGTGATTATAGGCTAGAGCATTTAGACACTGGCCTAAGCACGTCGATGAAAGGTTTAGATAATATATTCTTTAATAAAAATAATTACATAGAAAGTAGAGCTATTTTAGTACCTGAGAGCTTCAGTAAAGTTTTAGACGCTGAAATGTACAAAGGAACTGACGTTGGAATACTCAGGCTTTTAACACCTGGTGTTAGAAAAAAAGTAAATTTAGGGCATGTTTTTATTACTAACAAAAGCGGTAAGAAGCTAATAAGATTTGATGACTACGTTAATGACACTAAAAACTGGACTCTACAAGAAGCTCAAGCTCATGACGCTAAGGTCAATGAAGCAGCAGCTAAGAAGTTTGCTTCTATCGACTTGAATAAAAGCTTTAACGAAATGCTAGAGAGAAAAACTGGCATATCTGCTAATAAAATAATCTCAGATACTAAAGCACAGGTTTTAGGTGCTAAAAAAGGTAAGTGGGATTTACTTATATCACCATCAGCTGAAGATTTTGTGGGTTTACTTTACAAGACTTTAGGTAAGAAAAAACAAGGTGATTCTGACATGCAGTTTTATAAAGAAAACTTGCTAAATCCGTTCGCTAGGGCTAATTCAGCTATAGAATCTGAGAGAATAGCGCTTATGGCTGATTACAATGCACTTAAAAAACAAATAGGTATTGTACCAAAAAACTTAAAAAAAGAAATACCGGGTGAAGGCTACACTAGAGAGCAGGCGGTAAGGGCTTATATATGGACTAAGCAAGGAATGGAAGTGCCTGGGCTTTCCGAAGGAGACTTGAAGAGCTTAATAGCTGAGGTTAAAAAATCTCCTGAGCTCATAAAATTTGGAAACCAACTTATTAATATAAATAAAGGCGATGGTTATGCTAAACCTGAAAATAACTGGATCACAGGTAGTATTGGAACTGATTTGTTGCAGGGTATAAATACAACTAAAAGAGCTAAGCACTTAGAACAGTGGCAACAAAACGCTGATATTATTTTTTCCAAAGAAAATATGAATAAGTTAGAGTCTATTTATGGTAAACAATACCGTAAAGCTATGGAGAATATGTTGTTAACTATGAAGACTGGTAGAAACAAAACTTACGGTATGGACAGTTTAACAGGTAGGTTTTCAGATTGGATCAACGGATCTGTAGGTGCTACTATGTTTTTCAACACTAGATCAGCTGTATTACAAACTTTATCTGCAACAAACTTCATAAACTTTAAAGACAATAACATATTTGCAGCTGGTAAAGCTTTTGCTAATCAAAAACAATACTGGAAAGACTTTAAAACATTGTTTAACTCAGACTTCTTAGTTTCAAGACGTGATGGCTTAAAAATGAGCGTAAACGAATCTGATATAGCTGAAATGGCTGAACAGGGTGGAGTTCGAGGTGTTATAAACGGTCTATTAAAGCTAGGTTTTACACCAACTCAAGTAGCAGATAGCTTTGCTATAGCGTCTGGTGGTGCTACTTTTTTTAGAAACAGAATTAAAACTTACACAAAAGAAGTTGACGCTGAAGGTAACTATATCTACACTAAAGAGCAAGCTGAAAAAAAAGCTTTTGAAGATTTTAGAGAAACAGCTGATGACTCCCAACAATCTAGCAGACCAGATAAACTAAGTCAACAACAAAAAAGTAGTTTAGGTCGTATAGTGTTAGCTTATGCTAATACACCTAGCCAATATGC
>TARA_R110002153_G_scaffold110189_2_pt1 | contig 19747 bp, 15 predicted proteins | sample TARA_R110002153 | Tara Oceans TARA_R110002153 (sample SAMEA4398193) | marine metagenome | biome: Polar Biome; feature: [SRF] surface water layer (ENVO:00010504); material: water (ENVO:00002006), including particulate matter (ENVO:01000060) such as... | depth 5 m
TCGGTTTTACGGTACTTGCCGTGGCAGTAATGACGAGCATATTAGGTAGTCTTGATGGTATCAATCGCGTGTTGGTTGCTTTGGTTTACCCACTTGGTTTTATGCTGTGTATTTTAAGTAGAACGCAACTTTTTACTGAACATACTGCAACGGCTGTTTATCCATTACTTGACGGCGCAACAAAAGTTACTGGGGTGCTCAAATTATGGTTGGTTGTCATTCTGGGCAATTTAAGTGGGGGATTTATAATAGCTGTTTTGTTAAACAGTGCCGAATCAGTGATCCATGCTAAACAAGGATACATATTGATTGCAAACCACGTTTTAGAGTACCAAGCTAGTAGTCTTTTTGTTAGTGCAATCCTAGCTGGATGGTTAATGGCAATTGGTGCATGGACAATTCTATCGACTCATTCAACTACCAGCCAGCTTTTATGTATATATTTAGCAACCTTCCTTATAGGTATAGGTGGTTTGCATCATTCAATTGCTGGCTCTGTCGAATTGTTTGTTGGCTTTCTAATGTCGCCTAGTATCGAGGTCACTACTATTATACCCGTCATAGGGGTGATTTTACTTGGCAACGCCATAGGCGGGAGCGTATTTGTTGCTTTGTTGAATTACGGGCATATACGCGGATTGGATAAATTAGCCTAAGGAATTCCTTTGCCAGAGATTTCAAAACCTAAAATTGCCATAACGGGACCTAATATATCAGGCTCAACAGCTTGGTTTTTCACAGCTTTAAATATAGGTATAGCCGGTGGCAAGCCGGTTCGAGTTACGCCAGAGTCCTTCGACGGTACATTTGACTACGACGGGATTATTATCGGTGGGGGATCAGATATCCATCCCGATCACTATATTAAAGAAGGCTCTACTCCAGTGGAACGCTCTTTGTGGCTCAAGTTAAAAGAGTGTGTATTGTATCCCATGGAATTAATGAGCCGTTTAAGTTCTTCCGAATACGACAAAACTCGAGACGTTATGGAGATCAGATTCATTCAATACGCTTTGGATAATAACTTACCAATTTTAGGTATTTGTCGAGGTCATCAACTATTAAACGCAGAGTTAGGCGGCACAATGTATGAATCGACCTTACCGCTTTTGGAAAAAGATGCGAGGATCCGTAGTCCTTTCCCTCGCAAAACTGTGCTTTATACGACTAACGATTCGTTAATATCTCGGATAGCCGGTGATGACCCTTTGAAAGTCAATGCCATACACTCACAAGCTGTTGCTCAACCAGCAGAAGACTTAAAAGTGACCGCCAAAGAAGAAGTCGGTATTAACCAGGTTATTGAAAGCAAAAATAGTGACAAGGTATTGGGAGTTCAGTGGCATCCTGAATATTTGTTTTATATGAAAGCACACAGAAAAATTTTTAGTTGGCTAGTACGGGAAGCGAAAAAGTGAAGAACGCAAATATCATTAAGTTAGACCTACTCCTGGGGGGCGTGATTGGGATTATAGCCTTGTACTTTTTTACCCCTCTTAGTGATTATCTCGAAATAGATAGAATTTCTGAGTTAGCTAGCGATGTACCCGATAATGCATCACTTTTATATTCTTCGGTGTTTGCTTTGTCGGGGGCTCACTTAAGATAGATATTTTCAAGTTTATGGTAGGCTCGACTATAAGTATTGCTACCTTAGGTTTAAGCGCCGTATTTTTTGGTAAGGGCGCGCTGCAACTTATGAAAGAACCTTCAGGTTTGGCAGTATCGTCTATTGTTGCCACCATTGTGTTTGTTGTTTATTTTGTTATTAAGAAACAACAGACTGATTGATATAGAAAACTGATAAAGAAAACTGATAAAGAATAGATAAATGTAAGTAAAGAAAAAATTTACTTTAAAGAAGGCCTATTGAGGCCAAAAAGGAGAGTAAAATGACATCATCAAATAAACATATATCCACCCTAACGGTGCGAGGAAAAGAGTATGAATACTTTGATCTAAACACTTTGCAAGTTGATATCAAGCGACTGCCACTGACAGCCAAAATTTTATTAGAGAACTTATTACGCCATAGTGATGAGCAGTATGTTCAGCCAGAAGATATTCAAACCTTAGCTAAATGGGACACCACTTCCTCTTTTGATACCGAAATAGCTTTTGTTCCTTCCAGAGTTGTACTTCAAGATTTTACCGGTGTGCCAGCGGTTGTTGATTTAGCCGCAATGCGCAACGCTATGTTAGATTTGGGCGGCGACCCTAATAAAATTAATCCTCTTAAGCCTGTGGATTTAGTCATTGATCATTCAATAATGGTAGACGAGTTCGGCCAAGCTGATTCGTTTAAGCACAATACTGAAATTGAGGTTAAGCGTAATAAGGAGCGCTATCAGTTTTTGAAGTGGGGCCAAAGTGCATTCGATAACTTCAAAGTAGTGCCACCAGGAAAAGGCATAGTGCACCAAGTCAATTTGGAATATTTGGCGCGGGTGACCTTTGTTGATGAGCAGCAAGAAACCCCTCTGCTTTTCCCTGATACCTTAGTAGGCACTGATTCACACACCACTATGATAAATGGTTTAGGCGTGCTTGGCTGGGGAGTTGGCGGTATCGAAGCTGAGGCTGCCATGTTAGGCCAGCCTGTGACTATGCTAATACCTGAAGTGATTGGGATGGAGTTACAAGGTAAGTTACCTCCAGGTACTACCGCCACAGACTTAGTGTTAGCCGTTACACAACAATTGCGTGCATTCGGTGTAGTGGGTAAGTTTGTGGAATTTTTTGGTGCTGGCGTGAAACATTTAACAGTGGCCGATCGTGCAACACTTGCCAATATGTCACCAGAATATGGAGCAACCTGTGGTTTGTTCCCAATTGACGAACAAACGACTAAATATCTGGCATTAACAGGCCGTAGTGAACTACAAATTGAGATTATTGAAGCTTATTCAAAAGCGCAAGGTATGTGGGGCAGTGAAGCACAAGAACATGCAGAGTATCACGCCACACTCGCCCTAAATTTGGACACTGTTGTTCCCGCAATCGCTGGGCCGAAACGTCCGCAGGATAGAATTAATCTGGATCAAGCAGCGACCTCTTTTCAAGATTGGTTAACTGAGCAAAAGGAACTGGCAATCACGCTAGAAGACAAGCTGGAAGAGCGTTTTGATAGTGAAGGTGGTGCAGAAAATATTGGTTCTAAAACCACAGTGCCTTACCGTCATAATGAACAAGACTTTGAGCTTCATGAAGGTGCTGTGGTGATCGCTGCGATTACCAGTTGTACCAACACTTCGAATCCATCTGTGCTGGTGGCTGCTGCATTGTTAGCGCAAAAAGCCAATGAATTAGGACTGACGGTTAAACCTTGGGTTAAAACCAGTTTTGCCCCAGGCTCACAAGTGGTCACCGAATATCTGAATAAAGCAGGATTATCTAAAGAACTGGATAAACTGGGATTTAACTTAGTAGGTTACGGTTGTACTACTTGTATTGGTAATTCAGGCCCATTGCCCGAGGCCATTTCTGAGGCGATCAGGAAAGGTGATTTAACAGTGACATCAGTATTGTCAGGTAATCGAAACTTTGAAGGCAGAATACATTCTGATGTCAAAGCCAACTATTTGGCGTCGCCACCTCTAGTGGTTGCATATGCGCTGGCAGGTAATATGAAAATTGATATTACTAAAGAACCACTTGGCATCAGCAATGCTGGAAAACCAATTTATTTGAAAGACTTATGGCCAAGCCAGCAAGAAATTCAAGATATTGTGACCCGCGTTGTTAATAAGTCGATGTTTACCGAGAAATATGGCTCTGTTTATGACGGTGGTGATATATGGGAAAATCTTGAAACAGTCGATGCCGATATTTACGACTGGCCAGACAGTACTTATGTGAAAAAACCGACATTTTTTGCAAATATGCCAGCACAACCTGAACCAACCAAGGCCATTCAAAATGCGCGTTGTTTATTAAAACTAGCAGACAGCGTTACTACTGACCATATTTCCCCGGCGGGATCCATTGGCAATCAAACCCCTGCTGCTGATTATTTGCGTGATAACCATGTTGAGCCAAAAGACTTTAATTCTTATGGTTCCAGACGAGGTAATCATGAAGTCATGATGCGTGGTACTTTCGCTAACGTTAGACTTAAAAATCAACTTGCACCCGGTACTGAAGGCGGCTTCACTCGGAAACAACCTAGTGGCGAACAGATGACTGTATTTGAGGCCGCGCAGCAGTATATTGCTGGCAAAATACCTACTATTGTTATTGCTGGTAAAGAGTACGGCACGGGGAGTTCTCGTGATTGGGCAGCCAAAGGGCCATTACTCTTGGGTGTCAAAGCTGTTATCGCTGAAACATATGAGAGAATTCATCGCTCTAATCTTATCGGTATGGGCATATTGCCACTGCAATTTAAGCCAGGCGAAGGGGCGCACACTTATAACTTAGACGGCACAGAACAGTTTACTATTGAGGCTGTTGAAGCTGGCCAGAAGCAGGTGAAAGTTGAGGTTCAAAAATCCGATGGCGACATTGTTAGTTTTAATACCGACATCCGTATCGATACCCCAAATGAGTTTGAATATTTTCGCCATGGCGGCATTCTGCAATATGTGATCAGGTCACTGCTTTAGGATAAATATGTAGTCAGCAAGCCTAGTTTAATTAGGTCTGCTGACTTTTTCTTTACACTGATTTGTACTAAATATGCTCGGATATATTCCTTATCTTTCAACGTCTTCTAAACTACTTGTAACAAATTTTCTAAGAAAGTGAGCAATTCTGGGTTATTTGCTGTGATATTCTTGCTCTCAGTTTAAAAGCTCTGGAATTCTCACTCACATGCCATCTCGTTTATTCACCTTTATCAGTGTGTTTGTATCTTTAGTGGTACTAGTGCTGACGCTTCCTGTTTCAGCACAATACCGAGGGGCAGACAGTCCGCGTATCGTTGTGGTTGAACGCCTAAGTTTTGAATACGAGACCTCACTAATTGAAGCTGTTGGTACCGCGCAGGCAAAACACTCTGTGACTCTTTTTTCAAGTGTCTCGGACGAGGTGACAGCGTTAAATTTTGTGCCGGGGCAGGCGGTGAATAAGGGATCTGTTTTACTTGAATTAGATAGTAGGTTACAAAATGTCAATGTGCAGCGTGCCGAAATTGAGTTAGAAGATGCTCAAAAAAATCTTGATAGAGTGATAAATAGCTTTAAAAAAGGCGCAGTCACCGAACGTGAAGTGGATGATGCCAACACAATCTTTAGGTTGGCAAAGGTTACCCTGCTTGAAGCCAAAGAAAATAAAGAAAACCGCTTAGTGCGCGCTCCCTTTGACGGCATTGTTGGATTAACGGATGTTGAGGTTGGCGACCGCATCACGCCACAAACTGCTATTACTACTTTAGATGACAGAAAAGGACTTTTTGTAAACTTTGTTGCACCTGAATTAGCTGTGTCCTATTTAATGCAAAAACCCACAGTTCAATTGCAGCCTTGGACAGACAGGATGACCTTACTACCAGCTAAAGTCGCTGAGATTGATTCCAGAGTCAACATTCAAGACAGAACCATAAAAGCCAGAGCACTGCTCGATAATCAAAACGATCAATATCGTCCCGGTATGAGTTTTCGTGTCACCTTAGAAGTGCGTGGTGAGTTATACGTAGCCATCCCCGAGGCTGCCTTATCTTGGGGGGCTAACGGTGCTTTTGTGTGGGTCGCTGAAAACGAAAAGGCTAAACGGGTAGATGTACAAGTAGAACAAAGGTTAAGAGGTAGAATACTGGTCACTGGCAATTTAATCGATGGCGAAACATTAATTGTTGAGGGGATCCAAGGGTTGCGTGATGGCCAAACTTTAGAAATTCAGAATACCCAAGAAGTTGGCGTGAAAATGAGTCAGAAACCAACTGACAACAAGGTAGCAGGCTAGTGTTCAAAAACACCCTTTTCAAAGACGACTTACCCTCATTATCAATCCGCAGACCGGTATTGATCTTAGTGCTGAATCTACTCATTGTAACGGCGGGCATTGCCGCCTTTTATGCACTAGAGGTACGTGAATTACCAGACGTTGACCGGCCTATAATTACTGTTTCTGCCAACTATCCGGGAGCCGCGCCTGAAACTGTAGACTCTGAAGTGACCAGTCGACTGGAAGGAGCCGTAGCTAGAGTGAGCGGCGTAAAAGCCATTCGAGCACAAAGTGAAGAAGGCAATAGCCGAATTCGAGTGGAATTTCGCCCCGGCATTGATATTGAAGATGCCGCTAACGAAACACGTGAATCGGTTGCACGTATTCAAAGAAGGTTACCGGAAGAAGTTGAACAGATATCTATTGTTAAAGCAGATAATGACGCACAAGCTGTAGTCAATATTGCCATTTCTAGTGAAAAATATGATTTAGAAACCCTAACCGACATAGTTGAAACAGACCTAGCGCCATTATTTTTAAACGTGCCAGGTGTGGCTGATGTGAGCCTAGATGGAGACCGCCAGCGTGTATTGCGGGTAAGCGTCGACAATTTACGCTTAACCAGCTTTCAATTGTCTATATCTGATGTGGCCAGAGCACTGAGTACCGCCCCCTTTGATGTGCCAGCCGGAAGTATTCGTTCTACTGACCACCAATTAATAGTGCGTGCTGATGCTACATCAGTAAACGAACAAGACGTGCGCGATATTGTTATTGCAGGCGACGTTAAAGTAGGCGATGTCGCCAGTGTTTATTTCGGTCCGGCGGATCTTCGTAGCATTGTACGTCTAGACGGCAAACCTGTAATTGGCTTAGGCGTGATTAGGCAAGCACGTTCTAACACCATCGAAATTTCAGATGAAGTGTTATCTATGATAGATGGCTTACGCCAACGTTTTCCCGATTTAGAGATGACTGTTACCTCTGACGATGCCGAATTTATCCGCGACTCAGTTGACGAAGTACTGCAATCATTAATGTTTACGATTGGCTTAGTGATAGTGACCTTATGGTTATTTATTGGAAAATTTAGAGCAACCTTGATACCCGCTTTAGCTATCCCAGTTTCATTAATTGGCTCGTTAGCTATTCTGTGGATGTTGGGTTTTTCAATTAATATACTGACTTTACTGGCTCTGGTACTAGCCACTGGGTTGATTGTTGACGATGCCATAGTGGTGTCAGAAAATATTCAGCGACGCCGAGCCGCAGGTATGGGGGCCAGAGCCGCGGCCGTAATAGGTACAAGAGAAGTGTTTTTTGCTGTAGTGGCAACCACAGCTGTATTAGTTGCGGTATTTGTACCCATAGCATTTTTACCCTCCACAGCAGGGCGATTATTCAGAGAGTTTGGCGGCGTCTTAGCCGGTAGTGTGATTATTTCATCTTTTGTGGCCCTTTCGTTAGTGCCAGCGCTGACCGCAAAAATTCCTGCTATAGATATCTCAAAACAAAAACAACCAGGCCTACTCAGTCGTTTTGGCACTACCTGTGTTAATGGTTATGAGCGCGCTTTGCATTTTGTTTTAAAATTCTCGGTTGCTGTTGTTATCTTTTGCTCATTAATAGGTGGTGGTGCTTATTTTGTGTTTAATGAATTAGATAATGAGTTACTACCGCCCGAAGATAGAGGTGTGATACGTATATTTGCCCGTGGCCCCGACGGCACAGGTATTAATTTTATGGACAGACAAGCCTTAAAAACGGAAGAGTTACTTTTGCCCAATATCGACCAAGGCGAGATCGAATCGATTTATACAGTTGTGGGTCGTTGGGATCCTAATATTCTATTTATCACGGTTCCTTTAGCCGACTGGGCGGATAGAAGCCGCTCACAACAAGAAATTATTGACGAATTACGTCCCATGTTATCTCAAGTAGCTGGTGCGCCAGGTCGCGCATTTGGAAGCAATAGCCTGAATTTAAGAGGATTTGGTGGCGGTTTTGAAATGGCACTAACCGGCGATAATTACCTCGAAATTTATCAAGCAGCCTTAGATTTTTCTAAACAAATTGAAGATACCCTTCCAGAATTAGGAACTGTGAAGATTTCTTACGAGCCGACTCAACCGCAACTAAGAGTGAGTATCGATAGACGCCGCGCCGAAGAGTTAGGTGTTGCCTTTGATGATGTATCACGCACTTTACGAGCTGCAATTAACGGTGATGATATTGTAGATTTAAATGTAGGCGATCAGGCTGTGCCTATAATTTTACAAGCAAGGAACCGTAACTCCTTAGATCCGGCAAGCATTCTTAATTTATTTGTTAGCTCTAACAAAGGTGGTTTAGTGCCACTTTCAAGTGTGGCCTTTATTACCGAAGAAGGTGTAGCAGCCGAACTAGAGCGTCATGCTCAGCGCCGTGCCATCGAATTAGAAATGGAGTTACCTGCTGAGTTAACTATTGAGCAAGCAGTCACTTCTATTAGAGAATTAGCCAACAACACACTACCAGCCGGTATAGGCGTGGTGTTCTTAGGTGAAGCACTTACCTTTCAAGAAACCAATCAACAAGTCATGTTGACCTATTTGTTGGCATTTTTAATTGTACTTTTGGTTTTGGCTGCACAATTTGAAAGTTTTAATAGCGCTTTTGTAGTGATGTTAACCGTGCCCTTTGGTATCGCAGCCGCTATCTATGCGCTTTATTTTACAGGTACCTCAATCAATATTTACTCACAAATCGGCTTGGTTATGTTGATTGGCTTAATAGCTAAAAACTCAATTTTGCTGGTGGAATTTGCCAATCAATTACGTGATGCTGGCATGGACTTTAAAGAGGCTATTATTGAAGCCGGTAAGGTAAGGTTACGGCCAATTATGATGACACTGGTATCCACCATTTTAGGCGGGCTTCCTCTTATCCTTTCAACTGGCGCAGGTGCAGAAGCACGTAACTCAATTGGTTGGGTAGTGTTTGGTGGGTTAGGTTTGGCAGTAGTATTTACCCTATTTTTAACTCCCGTGCTTTATTATGCTTTCGCCCGTTTTAGCAAACCTAAAGCAGATGAAGAAAACCGCTTAAACCTTGAATTAGAAGCCGCGCAAAAGCAGTTGTAGGGAAAATATAAACGAGGCCTTAGTTGGGTTTAGACCGAAAGCTCTAAGAAAAAACTTTGAGAGTCATCAACCTGGCTTTAGCCTTTGAGAGTCATCAACTTGGCTTTAGCCTTTGAGAGTCATCAACCTGACTTTGGGCTTTGAGTACTCAACGAAGCCTTGCATCTAGTTCATCAACAATTTCAGCCCAGTCGGCATCTTCGTCAATCATTTGTTGTAAAAAAGCCCCTTGAGCTGCAGTCCAAAAATCGGCTTGGTGCAATTTGACGTTAGCAGCAAGTGCTCCATGTTCTGCGACAAAAGCATTGATCCCTTGATCAGAGCTATCTAGACCTAATTGGTCAAACAAAGAGTGAATTGAATGAGTTGGAGCGTACATTAGTTAATCCAGTAAATTTATCTGTAGTTAACGTTAGCATAAATCCTAAAAATCATATTCAAAATGGCAATAAAAGGATTATTTTATTCTTTAGTTTTGTGGCAGTCCCTATGACTACTGAGTAGTGTTGCTTGCTCCCCCTTGAAAACTAGTAGAATGGAGTAAAGCTGTCATCTTCGGTAACAGGCCTGTAATTTCAGAAAATATATAGTAAACCTGAGCTCTGGATAAGTCATACCGTCCAGCACCGCTATTATCACGCCTATCTTCGTTGAACTTGCTCACAATAGCTGGCTATTCCTTCACAAGCTCGCCTCGATAAACGCAATAATTGCAGCACTGGATATGTTTTTATTGCAATTACATTAAAGGAAGCGGCACGCTAAGCTAAGCTAAGTTCAGTTTAGTTCGCCAGTTAGTGGTTATAGGTAATAGGTGCCCAGAGTTTTATTATGTTTGTCTTGGTTTTAGAAATCACTAACACGTTAGACTTCTTCATTGTTCTCTAAGGCTTTAAAAAATATTTGGCTGTCGCGCTGGATAGTTTGACGTTTTTCGTCAGTCATTTTGTTGAGGGTGCGGTAGGGCATACCTAAACGTGGGTTGTTGCCTAGTTTTTCTTTATTTCGGTCTAAAAAATCCCAATATAAATAGTTGAAAGGACAAGCTTGTGGGCCATTTTTGTCTTTGACTTTGTAGTGGCAGCTTTTGCAATAGTTGGACATTTTGTTGATATAGCTGCCGCTGGCGGCATAAGGTTTACTAGCTAGTAGGCCGCCATCAGCAAATAGGATCATGCCGGTGACATTGGGCATTTCGACCCATTCATAAGCGTCGGCGTAGACAATTAAATACCATTCGTTGACTTCATCAGGATGCAGGCCAGCTAATAAGGCAAAGTTACCTAATATCATTAAGCGCTGGATATGATGGGCATAAGCGTTTTCTGAGGTTTCTTTGATGCACTGATGTAGGCAGTTCATTTTGGTGTTGGCGTCCCAAAAGAATTTAGGTAGCGAACGTGTGGCTTCGAGAAAATTCTCGTTTTTATAGTCAGGCATTTTTAGCCAATACAAACCGCGAACATACTCACGCCAGCCTAATACTTGGCGAATAAAACCTTCTACTGCGTTTAGCGGTGCATCGCCATTTCGGTAGGCATTTTCGGCCTGTTCAATGACTTCTTTAGGTGTTAACAAACCGCAGTTTAAGTAAAAACTAATGTGCGAGTGATACATCCAAGGTTGACCTTGCACCATAGCGTCTTGGTAATCGCCAAAGTTAACCAAGCGCTGGGAGATAAATTCATCTAACACCACTAGGGCTTGCTCTCGGGTCACAGCAAAGTGAAAATTTTCCAGTTGCCCAAAGTGATCGTCAAATTCTTTTGCTACTAACTCCAGCACTTCTTGGGTGATGGCATCGGTTTCGAATTTTGTGGGTTGTGGCGGTGACATTTCTTTAGGTAAAGCTTTACGGTTAGCGTTATCAAAATTCCATTTATCACCTACAGGCTTATTGCCATCCATCAAAAAATGCCATGCTTTGCGCATTTCGCGATAGAAAAACTCCATGCGTAATTGTTTGCGCCCATTTGCCCAAGTGGCAAATTCTTCTAGGCTAGCCAAAAAGCGATCGTCTTGGCGAATTTCTACGGCTATCTTTAACTTTTCTTGCCAGCTTTGCATATCTGCTAAAACACGATACTCACCTGGGTGAGTGAGTATGATTTTGTCGATGTTTTTTTGTTTGCACAATAGCTTCACTTCGCCAAACAAACTGCCTTGGTTGTCTTTAGCATCATATTTTGTATAAACCAGTTGATGACCTTTGCCGGTTAATTCTGTGGAAAAATGGCGCATGGCCGAGAATAAAAAGGCGATCTTCTTTTTATGATGCTTAACGTAGTTGGCTTCTTCACGCACTTCGGCCATTAATAGCCAGTCGTTGTCTAGATCGCAATCCTTTAGGCTGGCTAAGTCATGACTGAGTTGGTCAGCTAAAATTAATCTTAAGGTACTCATGACGAAGCTGGAGTTTCGTTTGGTTGTTGTTTTGACTGGGCTAAAGCATCAAGGGCGCGCAAGCGTGAGGCTTTTAAATCAACCAAGGGTTTAGGGTAGTTATCACCTAGTTTTACCCCTGCATAATCCAGAATATTTTGCGGTGCATCCCATGGATTATGAATAAACTTGTCTGGCATTTTACTCAACTCAGGACAGTAACGTTTTACATAGTCACCGTGCACATCAAAACGTTGTCCCTGAGTTACTGGATTAAAAATTCTAAAGTAAGGAGATGCATCAGCTCCTGTCCCCGCAACCCATTGCCAACTTGCACTGTTTGCGGCTAAGTCGGCATCTAACAAACAATCCCAAAACCAACGTTCACCCTTGCGCCAGTCGATTAATAGATTTTTAACTAAAAACGAAGCGACCACCATACGTACTCGGTTATGCATAGTGCCCGTTTGCCAGAGTTCGCGCATACCTGCATCCACAATAGGAATACCGGTTTGACCAAGTTGCCATGCTTTAAGCGAATCCTCATCATTGCGCCAAATAAAATGTTCAAACTTAGGGCTGAAGTTTTTTTGTGGAATGTGCGGGAAATGAAACAACAAATAATGAGAAAACTCCCGCCAGCCTAATTCACTTAAATAACAATCTAGGCCTATATCTTCGGTATTGCCGTTAAGGGCATTAATGCCCGCATACCAAATTTGATTCGGCGATATTTCACCAAAGTGTAAGTGCGGTGATAATTTAGAAGTGGCACCTAGTTCGGGAAAATCTCGTTTATTTTTATACTCTTTGGCCCCGTCAGGTAAAAATTCACTGAGATGTTGAGCCGCGCCTTTTTCACCCGGCGTCCACATAGTTTGTATAGTGCTATGCCAATTTATTTCAGGCATGAGTTCTAGTGAATCTATGCCATTATCAATTTCAGAATAATATTCAATTTGCAGATCTTTGGGGGCAGCAACAGGCATTCTGGGTGATGATTTGGACAAACACCCACGGCGGTAATAAGGCGTAAACACTTTATATGGGGTCTGATCCTTTTTTAATACTTGCCAAGGTTCCCATAATAAATGGCTGTTAAAGCTTTGCACCTCTATTCCAGCTGCAACTAATGTTTGTTTCAGTTGGGTGTCGCGTTTTATTTGCCATGGCTCATAAGCCCGATTCCAGACTATGCGTTTTATGTCATGTTTTTGAATTAACTCGATTAATAACTTACTGGCATCACCTTTGATGCAGTGTAATTGATTACCTAAGGAGTCATTTAGAGCATTGAGTGACTGGTGCAGCCACCATTTACTGGCTCCACCCGGTACACAATGTTCGGGGCAATCAGTATCAAAAATAAACACTGGGATCACTGGGCCTAGCTCAGCGGCAAAGGCTAATGCTGGGTTGTCTCGTAAACGAAGATCTTGACGGAACCAAACTAAAGTTGAGGCGGTGATAAAAATCACTCCAAAAATTAACTAAATAGTTTAAGTAATACTAACAAATGAAGTTTATAGATCTAATATTCATGAATATTAATTATTAAGTGAACCAGATATTTCATTTATTCGTAATCCTGAGTATGAATAAGAATGAATACACTTTTAATACAGCAGAAAAATCACGCATTGTCGAAATGGCTTGGGAGGATAGAACCCCTTATGAAGCTATTGAAGGCTTGTTTGGGATTAATTCCAATCAGCTAATTGAATTGATGCGCAATGAGCTGAAAATTGGGTCGTTCAAGGTTTGGCGTAAACGTATGCGAGGCAGGCAAACCAAACACCTCAGTCTAAGACCACAAGGTATATTGCGCGGATATTGTAAAACTCAATATAAACATAGCCGCGGAAAATAAGGTTGATTGTTGTTGTTTGAGCCTTACACTAAACAAAATTCCAGCTCACCAAGTGTCCATCAAAAATTTATGTTGATCCAAGATGTTATCCAACACTTACTGAATATTCTTGAAGCCAAAGGGTTTAAACCTTTAGTGCATTTCGAGTTGGAGGGTGTGTGTGAATTACACGCTAAGCAACAAAGGCTCGATTATCAAAGTATCAATAAAAAATTAGCGCAACTCGGAATAGACGGTGAATTAAAGTCCGAATATTGGAAAAATCAATGGGAATTTGTATCCTTATTTAATGGCCAGTCACCATTAAAAGAAGCACAAAACCTAGCCAAAGCGATGCAGCTGTTACCCCAAATTATGTGTCAGTATGGGGCCTCTAAAGTCATGATGGTACCTGTTGCTTGGGGAGCGGATAAAGGGAGGTATGTGTTTGGATCGGGTGCAATATTTTCATTGGATACTCGGTCTGTACATATTCCTAATGCGATCCAAATGAATGTCAGTGTTGAAAACCAGCACGGCGAAAACCTATTTGCGCAACAAGGATTAGGAGAGTGGATCCAGTATGAGTTGTTGGTCAATAGTTACTCTTGTTGCCTGTTGTTTTTACCCGAAGAAGACGCCTTCAAACGTTTAACCTTGCGTCAAGACTATGGATTAGATGCAGAGCTTAGTTCACCGGTTTTATTGTCTGGTGGCCATCAAGGCAGCATTGCTTTGTACAAAGAAAAAGGCAAACACAATCAAGCTATGGGTTTGGAACCATTATTTTTTGCTACTGATAACTCAGTGTTGCATTACGCCGGTGATTGGCGAAAAACTGCACGAGTAGAGCATCGAATTGGCGCAACCAGCAAAAATTATGATCCTTATTTGAATATGCTGTTTATTCTTATTAATGTACTTGAAGGGATCGGCAAATGGCAAGCTGACAAAACGTTGCCAAAATTCGAGGATAAAGCATTACCCATGTCGTTGTACGACCAACAGCACGACCAAAATGAGAGTCATCAAAGTGCGCAACAAAACTTAGGTGCACTATCTTTATTTAAAAACGATATGTGGTTGGTAAATAAAATAGATTATTACTGTGAAGATATGCCCAATCTGAGTGGAATAAATTTGGGTGTGAAAATTAAGGAAATGGTTCTGAGTAAATATCAGAGATCGTTTATTACGTAATAACCGTAAAAGACTCTTTATAGACCTGTAAACACTAGTAAAAGTTGTATCAGCAATATTTTAGGCTGAGACAAGTAGTCAAAAGAAATTAGGAAAGCACGTTTTGCTAAAACAAAAATCACTCATATTAGACAAGCCACCGTTATTAATTGGCAATGATGTTGAACAAAAAAGAGTCGAGCTCAAAACCTATTTTGAGCAAACGTGGGAGCTTTACGAATCACTCTTTTCGTTAATTAATCAAGACGAAGCTTTCTACTTGCGTCCAGAATCATTGCGTCATCCACTCATTTTTTATTATGGTCACACGGCTGTTTTTTATATTAATAAGTTACTGTTGGGCCAATTTATACAAAACCGAGTGAATAACCAAATCGAGTCTGTTTGTGCTGTGGGTGTGGATGAAATGTCTTGGGATGATCTTTCAGCGGATAATTATCAATGGCCAAGTGTTGAGGCCGTATCTGAATATCGCGATCAAGTGAAAGCACGTATCTTGGATTTGATTGACAACATGCCGCTTAGCTTACCTATTACTCAAGATTCCTTGGCTTGGGTGATCCTTATGGGTTGTGAGCATGAGCGTATTCACATTGAAACATCGTCGGTTATCATGCGTATGCTTGATAGCGATTATTTAACCTCATCTAACGTATGGAAAAACTGCCCTGATATAGACAATGCACCTAACAATACTTTATTAAGCGTTGCGGGTCAGTCATTAGTCCTGGGTAAGCCAGATTCCAATCCGACTTATGGCTGGGATAATGAATATGGGCAATTACACCTTGAGGTGAGTGATTTTACTGCCTCGCAATATCTAGTTTCTAACCAAGAGTTTATGCAATTTGTTGATGCTGGTGGCTATCACACTCCTAGCTATTGGACCGAAGAAGGACAAAGTTGGCTAGATTTCACTAAAACTGAAATGCCACGTTTTTGGCTTCGCAAAGACGGCCAATATTGGCAACGAAATCTTACTGAAGAAATGCCCCTGCCTTTGAACTGGCCGGTTGAAGTGAATTATCTTGAAGCCAAGGCTTTTTGTAATTGGAAAGACAGCATTAGCGATGATTATGTGCGCTTGCCTACCGAAGCTGAATGGCAAGTACTCCGTGACCAACTCGACACAGACTTAGCCGATTGGGCTAAGGCACCAGGTAACATTAATTTAGAACATTTTGCTTCGTCATGTCCAGTGAATACATTCAAACAAACTGAATTTTATGACGTGATTGGCAATGTATGGCAATGGACCGAAAGCCCCATAGATGGCTACGAGGGTTTTAAAGTACATCCGCTATATGATGATTTTTCAACACCTACTTTTGATGGTCAGCACAATCTAATCAAGGGGGGGAGCTGGATATCCACAGGCAACGAAGCCACCCGTGATTCTCGCTATGCGTTTCGTCGCCATTTTCACCAACATGCTGGTTTTCGTTATGTTTCGAGTAAACATCAGGAAGTACCTATTACTCCAGTCACAAAATGTGAGATGCAAACGGATATTAGCCGTTTATTACAGCATCACTTTGCTGCGGCTAGTTACCAAAGCGAGCATGATTTGCAGCAACTCCTTAACTTACTGCAACCCTATGTGACATCTAGCAGCAAAGTACTCGATTTAGGTTGCGGGGCAGGGCGTTTGGCGTTTGAATTAGCTAAAACTGCCGGTCATGTTGATGGTATAGATTTTACTGCAAGACATATTCAGCATTGTCTTAACTTAAAAGAGCAGGGGCAATTACGTTACGCTATGCCTACTCAGGGCGAAATTTTCGATTTTCATGAAGTAACATTAGAGGATTTGGGTTTTGCACAATCACCTGAAAACTTACATTTTGCACAAGGTGACGGACATAACCTAAAACCGCAGTTTAATGATTACGACTTAGCAATTTGTCATCGTGTTATCGAATACAGTTATCACCCAGAAGTGTTGTTACAACAACTTAGTCAAAGAGTAAAAGCGGGTGGGCTAGTGGTTTTAGGTAGCAGTTATACGTGGAACCCATCTATTACCGATAATAAACATTGGATCGGCGGGTTTAAACGTAATGGTGAAAACCTTAGTAGTGAAGCTCATTTGTTTGAAATAATGTCCGATGAATTTGATTTATTACAAGAAACCCAAGTCACCAGCCAATTTGAATTGGATCAACGCACTAGCCAAACCGCTAACAACCATATTACTATCTGGCGCAAACGAAACTAAATCGCTGGATAGTTGTTTTGAGTAAAAAAATTGTTATTGCAGGTGCAGGTATTGGTGGTTTGTGTGCCGCGTTAGCATTGGTTAAACGTGGATTTGAAGTGGCTGTTTACGAACAAAGCCCACAACTTGGCGAAGTGGGCGCAGGCCTACAACTCAGCCCCAATGCAATGCATGTATTGCAAACACTGGATGTAGCTGAGCAAGTTAAAGCTAAGGCGTTTCGCCCTAAATCTGCTGTGATGCGTCATTATCAAACGGGAAAAACCTATTTTACTGTGCCTTTGAGTGACACTGCTACTCAAAAATATGCTGCTGATTATTTGCATATACATCGCGCCGATTTACATTCACTACTGCTAAATGCATGTGAAAAACAGAAAGTAAGTATTCATTTAGGGCAAGCCGTTCAAGGTTACCAGCAGAGTGCACAAGGCCTCACAATTCAACTTGAAAGTGGTACAAGCCTAGTCGCTGATTTGTTAATAGGTGCTGATGGTATCAAGTCACAAGTGCAAGCCTGTATGTTAGGGCAAACACCAGCTCAATTTACGGGGCAGGTTGCATGGCGCGGAGTGGTTGCAGCCAACAAACTACCCAAAGGACTTATTAAGCCCAACGCCAATTTATGGGTAGGGCCAGGTAAACATTTTGTTAGTTATTACCTACGCGGTGGCGATTTAGTGAATTTTGTTGCTGTGCAAGAACGCACTGATTGGCACAAAGAATCTTGGAACGAGCCAGGTAATATCAACGAATTGCGAGATACCTTCGATGGCTGGCATCCTGAAGTTACTGAATTATTAGCCGCATCAGAGCAATGTTTTTTATGGGCTTTGTTTGACAGGCCACCTCTTAATCAATGGACAGATAAAAACGTCGCGCTTTTGGGAGATGCTTGTCACCCAATGTTGCCATTTTTAGCTCAAGGTGCTGCTATGGCAATAGAGGATAGTTATGCTTTGGCGCATTATTTGGCGACTGAAAATGACACCTCAACCGCTCTAAAAGCCTATCAAGATCTACGTTTAAGTCGCACTAGTGAAATTCAATTAGGTGCGCGCAAAAACGCGAGTTTGTATCATATGAGTTCACCCATTGGGCAGGCTAAATTAGCGGTGTTATCGGGATTATCCAGTATTGGGCTAAGCGATAGATTGGCAGCGAATAAACTGGATCCTATTTATGCTTATAATATTGTTGAGCAGTTAAATTAATAAATGCAGAGTATAAGTGATGGACATTCAAAACTCAGAGATACGCCAAGTATTTGATAACTACCAACCTAAAACCAAACAGGCTTTATTAACCATTAGACAATGGATTTTTGAGATTGCTAAAAGCACCGAGCAAATAGGTGAAATCGCAGAGTGTCTAAAATGGGGCGAACCTAGTTATGTTACTGCTTCACCTAAATCAGGCACCACATTAAGATTATCTCAGCTTAAATCTAATCCTGAGGAATTTGGTTTATTTGTGCATTGCCAAACATCCTTAATCGAAGAGTTTCGGCTGGTGTATGCAGATTTCCAATACGATAAAAATCGCGGGGTGATTTTTGATAGTAGTAAACCGCTACAGACTGATGCAATCAAACAGTTTATTTTTCTTGCCTTAACCTATCATTGCCGAAAAACTGAGTGATACAGCGGTCATTTATCACTTAGTTGATGATTGATAGATACTTAACTATTTGTAAGTTAGTCCTTAGGTTCTGGATTGTTATTGGATTGATTGGCCCGTTTAAAGTATTGCTGAAGTTTTTCTTTTCCTGCCTGAGTAAGCTTGCCATTTTCTTGCTGTTCTTTAATCACAGTTTCAATCTTTGAAAACCAGACATCTACATTATTATCCGCAGCGATATTATCGTTATTAGGTTCAGCGCTTTGGAGCTCAACAGTAAATAAATTTATCCAATGACCATTTTGTTTTTCTGGATGAGCATTTTAAAGCAAACTGATTGGATTTTTAGAGGTTATTTACCAGTTAATTTTGATTCAAACCAAGCTCTTTTTGTTTGCTTTTAGTTAACCCTAAGGAAACCAATCGATAAGATTCAGATAGGTAATAAATTAACTCGTCATCTTTTTCTATGACACTATCAAATTGCTGTATCCATTTCATACCGCGATTCGCAAAGTAGGGTGCTGGCTTATATCCTTCAGATTCTGTTAAAAAACCAAAATTTAAATCCGAGGTTTTAAAAACAAAAGCTGGTTGTTCATTTTCTCCCCAGCCACCGATGGCAAACACTTTACCACCGACTTTCCAAACGTGAGAATTTCCCCACTGAACCACATAGGTCGTTGCAGGCAATGAACCACAAAACTTATTAAATTCATCGTAATTCATGCAGATCCCATAAGTGCCAATATATAGAATAACAATTTAAAGGTTTGGCCCATAAATATCCATTGCAGACAATAACCGCCAAAAAATCAGTTTCCTTTATTTGTATTATTAGTCCTTACTTCCTGGTTTGTCTTTGTTTTGCATGATTTTTCCAAAGTATTGCTGCAGCTTGTCCTTTCCTGATTGGGTAAGCTTGCCATCTACCTGCTGTTCTTTGACCACAGTTTCAATCTTGGAAATCCAGAAATCAACATTACTATCCGCTGCTTCTTTATTGTTCTCAGGTTCACCGTTGGGTGAGTCAACCGCAAATAAATTTATCCAATGATCGCTTTTTTTACCTAGTCGCATTAGCCGATTAAAATAACTCTGCTTGTGATTGTTAGCCATCACAACATCAACGACTATTAGTACCATTGAAACTGGACTCATCAAAATATCCCGCAGTGCGTCTAACCCCAACTTAAATTGAAAAACTATGCCTTGGCGAATAAGCGGCCAACGTGCAGGTTTATTGGAATTTTCTTGCATATGCTCTATCCGAGTCCTGTGAGTAAAGGAAGAATAAGCGTTATATCTTAGCTATACAACAGAGCTAGATTAGTCATTTAGTGAGCGCACAATCTGACTGACTTGATTGAGCATATTGCCAATATTCAATAATGAGTCCTTGAGTAACGGCAAAACTGAGAAAGCAGTCGGTAACATCCTCCCGTTTATCCCCCGTCATTCCTTCGGAGGAAG
>TARA_R110002153_G_scaffold18154_2_pt1 | contig 19726 bp, 14 predicted proteins | sample TARA_R110002153 | Tara Oceans TARA_R110002153 (sample SAMEA4398193) | marine metagenome | biome: Polar Biome; feature: [SRF] surface water layer (ENVO:00010504); material: water (ENVO:00002006), including particulate matter (ENVO:01000060) such as... | depth 5 m
ACTTTATCTCTGTGCTCTCTGCGACCTCAGTGGTTCAAATTCTTTTGCTTTTATCTTGTCACTAGCCTCTGCTCCTAATGTTTTATGGATCCCGGCCTAAAAGCACACCGGAATGACGGAAGGGAAAACCATATGAATTACTTGGATATGAGTTTTTTAAAAGATAAAAGCAATTCACCACTGAGTTCACAGAACGCTTCGCTACACAGAGAAAAACAAAATAATTGTTAAGATTAACTACCATTGACGATTAAACCCTACGCTTTATACATAAACTTTCTTTGCTTTACCTCTGTGCTCTCAGTGGTTCAAATTCTTTTGTTAGCTAATTTTAATCGTTGTTTTTATTGATATTTTGTTGAGTTCAACTTTGTTATTATTCTGTCCTGATTTTGACATTTTTTTAATGTAATTAAGCTAAGACGTGAATGCAAGGACGAGTGTGATTTTTACGCTTATCACGCGTCCTATAACGAGAGATATACTAAGCAATGCTCATCTTTTTTATCTGTATCACCATATTGATCCTTGGTTATAAGTTTTATAGCCCATTTGTTGAAAAACAAGCTGGGATCGACCCCACTATTGCTACCCCACAAAGTCGTTTTAGTGAGGGTGTAGACTACGTACCTATTCATCCTGTGCGTGCTTTTTTAATTCAATTTCTAAATATTGCCGGTGTAGGACCTATTTTTGGCCCGATACTCGGCGCGCTTTACGGGCCAGTTGCATTGGTTTGGATTGTGTTAGGTAATGTACTTGGTGGTGCTGTTCACGATTATTTCTCAGGTGTGATGAGCATTAAAGAAGACGGTAAAAGTCTGCCTGAAATAGCAGGGCATTATTACAACATTGTATTTAAAGGTGTGATGCTACTTTTTACTGCTATGTTGCTGTTTTTTGTTGGCGTGGTATTTATCATGAGTCCAGCAGGTTTATTAAGTAATCTAGATGCATTTCAAGATACCTTTTTGGCAAACAATACCTTTTGGGTGCTGGTGATCTTGGGTTACTACTTTTTAGCTACCTTGTTACCTATCGATAAAATCATCACTAGGTTTTACCCTATTTTTGGCTTGTTGATGATAGTGATGACATCAATGATCGCCATAGCGTTATTAATTGATGCGCCGCACTTACCCATGGCCGGTGACTTTTTTGCCTATTTTGAAGCTGATCATGCCCACGATTTTTTAGCGCCTAATCCAGATGGATTACCGACTTGGCCGTTGTTGTTTATTACTATTACCTGTGGTGCTATTAGTGGTTTTCATTCCACCCAGGCACCTATTATTGCCCGCTGCTTAACCAACGAAAAATACGTTCGCCCAGTTTATTACGGTGCTATGGTTTGTGAAGGTGTGGTGGCTTGTGTGTGGGCGTTAGCCGGTATTGCTGCTTTTCCTGAGGGATACGCAGGCCTTAAAGCGATGTTAGACACGGGTGGTCCAGGTTTGGTTGTTAATCATATTGCCAACAGCTACTTGGGCGTGTTCGGCGGTATTATGGCGATTGTTGCTGTGGCAGTATTTCCGATTACATCGGGTGATACTGCGTTTCGTTCATTACGTTTGACTATTGTCGACGCATTTAGCATTCCCCAAAGCATTCGCAATCGTTTGTTACTTGCGGTGCCTATTTTAACCATAGCCTATTTCATGACCAAGCTTGATTTTACTGTGATTTGGCGTTATTTCGCGTTTTCTAACATGCTGTTATCGACCAGTGTTTTATGGCTTGCCACTAAGTATTTATTCGACCGTGGCACTTTTCATTGGGTTGCCAGTATCCCTGCGGTGCTGACCACAGGTGTCACTGTATCCTACATTATGACCGCAGCTATTGGCTTTAATCTACCTGCTGATTTAGGGCGTCCTATCGGGGCAGTTGTTGTGGTGGTTGGTTTGATATTGCTGGTGTTTGTGCATAACAAAAATAAGGCCGCAGCGGCCTAGGTTTTAATGTAGAACGATTTATAGAACCACGAATTAAAATTGCAACGACACCCAAGGTAATAAAATGTAAAACAAGTGGGTTGCTGCATTTTTTAGTCCGCTATTTAAAACTAATTAGCGGACTAAAAAATTGGTTATGACTAAACAACTTTTGCCTTACGTTTATCTCGAATATAAGTACCGCTGCCATTTTTCATCTTAACTTCAAATAGATCTATGGCTGCAAACAAATCGCTTAACTTCTTAAAGCCATAGTTCCGTTGATCAAACGATGCATGATTGGAAATATGCTGACCAATAGTGCCTAAATTAGCCCAACCACAATCGTCTTCTGATGCTTCAATAGCCTGGCGCAACATATTTATTAATTTTGAATCACTTTTGATATTTGGTTTCTGGTGCAAAACAGGTTTTTCATCGGGCTGTTCTTCATCAATATAGAGGAACTTGGAGCAGCTATTCACAAAGGCAGACGGAGCTTTGCGTTCACCAAAACCTATAACAAATTTGCCATCGGCTAAGGCTCTGGTTACTAAAGGTGTAAAATCACAGTCAGAAGACACTAAGCATATTGAATCTACATTTTTAGTGTAGAGAATATCCATAGCGTCAATCACTAGCGCTATGTCAGTGGCATTTTTACCTTTGGTTAAATCGAACTGTTGGATGGGTTGAATGGCATATTCATGTAACACGTCTTCCCAAGGTTTTATGTTGGGGCTTTTCCAATTGCCATAAGCTTTGCGGATGTTTACCACGCCGTAACGTGCTAGCTACGACAGAATAGTTCCTATTTTTGCCGCGGGTGCATTGTCAGCGTCAATAAAAAGAGCGATTTTTTCTTGTTCTTTCACAACGTCATTCCTTTTTAATCCTTATCAGGCGTAACAAAGATAATAGCATTTAAGTTTGGTTTGAAAGAAATGGTAATGCCAAGGAAGTACTAAAAACAGACAATGTAAATCCTTTTGCTCATATAACTACAACTGATGTTGCTGTTAGTAAAACCCGTTTTTGTAGTAAATGAATTTGTTCTCGACAAGTTGCTACTCGGTACTCCATGTGCAAACGCTGGGGGCTAAATATTCCTGACATTTAGTACTTCGCCGCTTTATGTCACCCCCTTAATCAATATAAGTTTTCTTCGTCTGTTACCCCTGTTAGGATAATTTAATTAGCACCAAAAGATGAGTTATAGTGAAAGCACTGAGTAAATCAACGGCTTTTAAAAAAACGACCTTCATGGGAAGTAGAAGTGTGATCCTAGGATTGCTGATGTTACTTGCCTTTATTCCCTTGGCTCGGGCTGGTCACTTTGTAGTTGGTAGCGAAAATATCAACTATTACCCCCACTATAAATTTGTCAGCAATCAAACCGATAAAGGTTATGTTTGGGCGGTATTGCACGCTTTTGCCAAAGATTCAGGACACAGCTTTGAGTACAAAGCCTTTCCAATAAAACGCTTACATCGGGAGTTACTGGAAGGCCGGATTGACTTCTCTTACCCAGATAACCCAAGCTGGCAGAGTAAAGAGCGAGACCAAACCGGTAAAATATTTAGCGACAGTTTTATCACCTCCTACGGTAATACTATGGTGCTTGCCACCCGCAAGAGCCAAGACCTAACCGATTTTGAAACAGTGGCCGTTCCTCATGGTTTTACTTCTGTCATGTATGCTGAATTAGTAGCAAAGAACCGCATCCAATTGTTGGAAGTACCAGATGCGCTTACTGCACTGAAGTTGGTACTCATGGAGAGAGTAGATGGCGCTGATGTGGAATACAATGTGGCGAATTATTTGTTGCACCAACAAGGTCTAAAAGGTGCCCTTATTCATGATATGAGTCTGCCTTCGGATCCTGTGACGTTTCACTTATCGACCCGAAAGCACCCTATTATCATTAAACAGTTGAACCAATTTTTGTCCTCTAATACCGCCTTGCTTAAGGATTTAAAAGTAGCCTATCAACTGATAGAACCTAATTAGGTTAGACAATAGATATAAAAATGGTGTGCCCTTGAAGCACATGAATGGGGTGAATAAAACTTTCCAGACAAATTTGTGTAGAAAATTACGATGACACCCAAGGTAATATTATAATGGTTGTCTTTGTAATTGGTCTTCACTTCAAATACACCAAATAAATACCAAAGCAACTTTGCTTAAACTAAACCAAATATTAAGTTGTTCACTCAATATGACAAACGATTTAGACTCGTAAACTGATAGGTAAAACCGAGGTGAGTCATGAACAACCAAGAATATTCAGCTTATTGTTATAGCCAATTGGTGCAGGTGTTCACCAACACTCGCAAAGGGCAACCAGACGATAAGTTAAAGTTCCGTACTGAAGGATTGTTGCAAGCTGGGAAGTTACTTGGCTTTTATAGCCGATCTGATGCCGCAGAACTAATGAACATGGCTCATATTGAAGTGTTCGGGCAAACTATAGAAGCGCGCAAAAACCATAAAGAAAACATAAAAAAATCCCTGGTCGATGGCGAAAGTGATTTTTTTAATATTCCAGCGTACGAGCGACGTAAATAATTAGAAGCTTAAAAACGTTGCCTAACATGACGGTTCTCATCCCGACTCCGGGCAACAAATACAAAAAATCCCACAACATACTGTTATTTGGGCAGCCTCTCAATCTCGCTCAGGATTCACTTTTGAACATCCATGTAAAAGGCCCTTCTGGTGCTAGAGTCCTGCGTAATGGCTTGGGAACGATCTTATACCAATCCCATTGTTTAAAGACTAGCCCAACAGCTAAAACGAATTGTATCAATATGAGAATCTGTCGTTTCCAAAACGTTTTGTTTTAAGACCCCAACCAAGCTCTCAATCGCATTAATAATGTTAATACGTTGTTTTTGATAGATTTATTGTTAATGGAATGTTAATTGCTACCACGATGATTGTAATAACTATAATCATAAGGAAAAACAGTAATGACACACCATATCAAAAAATCTTATCTAGCTGCCTCATTAGCTTTATCTGTATGTGCACCGAATGTTTTCGCCGCACAGATAAATACCGATCCAGGTGATTATCGACCTCTACCAGGGGGATTTAACTTAGCTGTTTTGTATTACCAAACGACAGATTATGACAAATTTTATTACGAGGGCGAGCATATTGAAGAGGCTCCCACCCTATCTACTGATGTGGGCCTAGTCCGATTGGTACATTACATGGAAATAGGCGGTTTTGTGATTGATCCCCAGTTAGTTATCCCATATGGAAGTGTAAAATTAAATTCTGGAAATTCTGAATTGTCAGCATCAGGGGTTGGCGATCCAATAGTTGGCGCTACGATTTGGCTCTACAACAATACCGAAACTAAAGCCGCATTTGGGATTACAGGCTGGGTTTCATTACCGCTAGGCAGTTATGATGAAGAGCAAGGCGGCATTAACATCGGTGAAAACCGCTACAAATTTATTACTCAAGCAGCTTATGTCTCTCCAATTACTGACAAGTTTTCGTTAGAAATTGTCGGTGAATATACCGTCTTTGGGGATAATGACGACTTTGGTAGCAGTGGAATCACTAAACAACAAGACGCACAATACGGTGCACAAGCTCACCTGAGTTACCATATGACTGAAGCTACGAAATTATCGTTTAGCTACTATCATGATTTTGGCGCAGAATCTGAAATTGAGGGTGTAAAACAGAACGATGAATTAAATAACAGTCGTTTCCAAGTTTCGGCCCAACATTTTTTAGCGCCTGATTGGCAGGCTCAACTGCAATATGGACGCAGTATTTCAATAGAAAGTGGATTTTTTGAAGACTCATTCGTCAACTTAAGATTACTGAAAGTCTTTTAATAATATCTGGATCAACAATCAACATTCAAAATTTGGTTTAGGTAATTAAGCTTATTGCCCCGCAATTGTATTGAATGAGGTCCTGTTTAAGTCTATATTAAAATTTGCCCTGATTACCCACTTAGCGCTTTTGGCGCAAATTTGAGATAGGTCAGGATATTGTATTTGCTGTGTTTAGCTAGTCTTTATTGTTTCAGTAAATGTTAGCTAAATGCTTGTAATACATATAATTTAATAATACTAAGTTGTAACATTATGAGTTCTGAATTAGCAGTATTGAAACGACGTTTTGATGATGGTGAATTAAATATTGGTGAATATTTACCATTTTCTATCAAAGAGTCTTGGCTACGGTGTAAAAACAACTCACTCGATATGAAAGGTGCACTTGAATACGAAGCACTCAGAAAAAACCGTTTCGATGAGCTTAAATATGACTCTCGCTTACTCATAGAAAGTTCAAAAGACCACTTGCTACGTTTACATAATTCGGTAGCTGATGCTGGATGGTCAATTCTGTTAACCGACGCAAACTGTAATACTTTACAAGTGATGCGATCTAACAAAATAGTCAATGATCAATTATTTTCGGCTTTCCAAAACGGGGTGACTTTAAACGAACTTAGTGTTGGCACCACAGCAATGTCTTGCTCAATTCATTCAAAACGCTTTACTAGGGTGTTTGGGGATGAACATTATAAAGATTTATTAATTGGGCTAAATTGTGCAGCTCTGCCTGTGCTTAACCCAAAAGGCATAGCAATAGGCTCGATTAATGTAACAAACGAAAAGGCATTGAATGATCCAACAGTCTTTTTTATGTTAAAGACCTGTGCCAAAAACATCCAAAAGCAGCTTATCTGCTCTATGCCTGAGACCTTAATCATTGAGCTGGCTTTGGCGTCAGCCCAATTTGGCAACCTAACAAATTTAATTATTGCCGTTGCACCAGATACCAGCATTGTGGGTTGCAATGAATCAGCGCAACGTTTTCTTTTCAACAATTGTCCGGTAAGTGATCAGAAATTTCAGGCTATTTTTGACACCCCCTTTGCAGATGTTCTTCATTTTGGGGTGGCGCAACAAAAGTCGTTTCAACTTAAAATGGCATCAGGTGTTTTTTTAAGCGCTAAAGTAATTCAACAGTCTGCTATTTATCAAAACCCTAACAATACTTTTGTACAATCGACTAGTTCTGAAATTAAACAAAAAGTAGATTCAATATTTTTTGGCGATCCAGCAATAACTAAAAGTATAGAGCGCGGCAGTAAAGTGATTGAGCGCCTTCCTGTTATCCTGTTAGGTGAATCTGGAGTGGGTAAAGAAGTTTCAGCCCAATATTTACACGATAAAAGTCAGTGTTCCGGTAAATTAATATCAATCAACTGTGCGTCTATCCCTGAAGCTCTTATTGAGAGTGAATTATTTGGATACCAAGGTGGTGCATTCACAGGCGCAGATAAGAAAGGTTATAAAGGGCGTATTGTAGAAGCCCATAATGGTACCTTGTTTCTAGATGAAATTGGCGACATGCCACTTGTTATGCAAAGTCGTTTGCTGCGTGTATTGGAAACACGAAAAGTTAATCCCTTAGGTTCAAATATCGAGAAAGACGTAAAGTTTCAACTTATATGTGCGACTAATGTTGATCTTGCAAAATTAGTCGAATCTGGCGGCTTTAGAAAAGATCTGTATTACCGCATAAAAGGTTATTCGATTAATTTACTGCCCTTAAGATCAAGAGCCGATAAAATTGGTATCGCTGAAATTATTTTACGTAAAGACTGCCATAACAAATCCAAGCTCGACGAAGATGTTAAACAACTTATAGAAAACTACGACTGGCCTGGCAATATTCGAGAATTACGCAACGCCTTACTTTATGCCGATGCGATTGATGAAGGTGATAGCACTATCACTATTCAAGAGCTTCCTGAAGAATATCATTCACACCAAGCGCAATTACCTAAGCTTGCATTCACTGCTGAAGGTGAAAAAGCCTTAGGAAAAGTCGATCTTGAGATGCAAAAACTCATATCAACCGCATTAGAACAATGCAACGGTAACGTTAGTGAAGCGGCCAAATGGTTAGGCGTTTCTCGTGCTACTTTGTATCGAAAGTTACCAAAAACTCACGTTAAAAGTGTGTCATATTGATACACTTTTAACGTCAACTTTTCTCAAGTTGATTCCTTTATCTTTCAAATTATTTCCACACCCAAAACAAACCTTTTATTTTCAATGCATTAACAAATATTTTACTTTGGCATATATCCTGCTATCACTTACCTATACGAAATAAAGCCAATTAGGATATCTATTATGCCAAATACAGATCTTAACCGAAGACAATTTTTTAAAATTGCGACTGCTGAGGAAAATATGAAAAATTCAAAAGAAACGACACTTTATAGTGACTTTAACGCCGGTAAAGTTTCTCGACGCGAGTTTATCGTTATGGCAGCGGCACTTGGAATTGTGGCGCAAGCTCCGCTTTTTTTGGGCGCTGCTCATGCTGGTACTACTTCATCTGAAGAATACGACTATGTTGTTATTGGTGCGGGATCCGCAGGATGTGCCATTGCAGCACGCCTGTCGGAAGATGTATCGAACAAGGTGTTAGTACTTGAGGCAGGGCCTGCCGACACAAACGACTTTATCCATATCCCCGCGACCTTTCCGCTTTTGTTTAAGACACCCTTGGATTGGAATTATAGATCCGAACCACAAACCGCACTAAACGGCGGTACGCTATATATGCCTCGAGGCAAAGTTTTTGGCGGTTGTTCATCAATTAATGCGATGATCTATCAGCGTGGACATGCATCTACTTATGACACTTGGGGCGAAACCAATCCAGGTTGGAGTTATGCCGATCTGCTGCCCCTGTTCAAAAAATCAGAAACTAACTCGCGCGGTGCGTCCAAAGCCCACGGCGGCGACGGACCACTAAGTGTTACCGACCTCAATGATCCTAATCCAATCACCCTTGCTATGGTCAAAGCGTCCAAAGAAGCCGGATACACCATGAATGACGACTTTAATGATGGTGATCAGGAAGGTATCGGCATGTTTCAGGTAACCCAAAAAGACGGGCACAGAGCATCTGCTGCGGTTAGCTATCTTCACCCAGCGATTGATTCCGGACGCCTGACAGCGCAAGCAGAAGCAATGGTCCTCAACATCATAGTAAAAGATGGTCGAGCAACGGGTGTAAAAATCCTTGTTGATGGTAAAGAACATATTGTGAAAGCCCGTAAAGAAATTATCTTATCTGGGGGCTCTATCAACTCCCCACAAATATTGATGATGTCAGGTATCGGCCCTAAAGATCACTTAAAAGAACATGGCATTAGTGTTGTCAAAGATTTGCCTGGTGTTGGCCAAAATCTTCAAGATCACTACATGATGCCGGTTGTATACAACTGCACTAAACCCATTAGCCTTTCCCAAGCGGGCACTAAAGAACAAGCCGCACTTTTTGCAAAAGGCAAAGGGTTGTTGACCTCGAATATTGGTGAAGCCGGTGGTTTCATGAAAATCAATCCTAAGTCTGTGGCTCCTGATCTTCAATTCCACTTTGTACCGGGTTACTTTATTTTGGATGGCGCAGGCAATCCAACAGACGGCACTGATGCGTTCACAATCCTGCCGTCTTTAGTGCAAAGTAAGGTAAAGGGCTCAGTGACATTAGCTTCGGCCGATCCCATGGCAAAGCCGCTAATTAATCCAAATATATTCCAAAACGAAGAGGATTATGACGTGTTAATCGCAGGCGTAAAAATCGCCCGTAAAATTATTGCGGCATCAGCCCTCGATGAACTGCGCGGAAAAGAGTACTTGCCTGGCCCTACGGTGCAAACCGACGCAGATCTAAAAACCTACATAAACAAGTATATTCAGACCATTTATCACCCAGTGGGTACCTGCAAAATGGGCAGTGATGACATGGCCGTTGTGGATCACGAGCTGCGTGTACATGGCATTGATGGTCTGCGCGTTGCAGACGCTTCAATCATGCCAACAATAGTGAATGCCAACACCAATGCCCCATCAATCATGATTGGTGAGAAGTGTGCTGAGCTGATCCGTAGCGCATAACTACAGTAAAATCCATTACCTAAACTCCAGTTTTATTGGAAGTGACGGCAATGGTGCGCATTGGATCAACACTGTTTTAAGTTAGCTTCTCTAAGGAGAAGCCCCCATATTCACAGCTAAAAATCATCTAAATTACAAATCAGTGCGGGTCCGTTTGGCAGATTAAATGGATCCCCGCCGACATATAAATAGGAAAGTCGAAATGCTAGGACAAATGATGGAGATGCCGCTAACAATCGGTAGTCTCATTGCTCACGCTGAGCGTTATCACCCAACTACCGAAATCATATCAGTGGAAACCTCTGGTGAGCGAACCACAAGTAATTGGGCCGAAGTAGGCAAAAATTCCCGTAGACTGGCCTCAGCCCTTGGCAAACTTGGCGTCGCTGACGGCGATCGTTGCGGAACAATTGCCTGGAACAATCGTCGCCATCTTGAAAGTTACTTTGGCGTTTCTGGCGGCGGCATGGTGTGTCACACAATTAATCCACGCCTTGCGCCCGAACAGCTTGCTTTTGTGGTTAACGACGCGCAAGACAAGGTATTGCTTTTTGAACAAAGCTTTTTGCCTTTAGTACTGAAAATTCAACCTTTGCTTAAAACAGTCCAACATTTGATTGTTATGGGCCCACGGGACGACGCCGCAGCGCAAACCATTGAAGGGCTTTTATTCTATGATGAACTGCTCCTCACTGGTGAAGCAGATGCGCCTTGGCCAGATGTGGATGAACGCTCAGCATCAAGCTTATGTTATACCTCTGGCACTACTGGCGATCCCAAAGGCGTTCTCTATTCACACCGCTCTACGTTGCTGCATACATTAGTTGGCAATCAGCCTGACGGTATTGCACTTTCGGCACAAGATACCGTTATGCCAGTCGTTCCAATGTTCCATGTTAATGCTTGGGGAGTTCCTTATATTGCGGCCGCTAACGGCTGTAAGTTAGTGCTTCCAGGCCCCAACCTTGACGGCAAAAGTATTTTAAACCTGATTGATGATACCGAAACCACGATCGCACTTGGCGTACCAACAATCTGGATGAACCTATTAGAAGCGCTCGAAGCTTCAGATTCAAAACTGCCAAGCCTTACACGAACTGTAGTTGGCGGAGCACCATTGCCACCTTCGATGATCCCAACATTTGCAGCTTACGGAGTCGAATTATTGCACGCCTGGGGCATGACCGAAACGTCACCGGTCGCTACGCTCAACCAATTTTTGCAACGCCACGCTATATTGCCAGACGAAGAAAAAACCACACTACGCACTGGTCAAGGCAGACCGCTGTTTGGCGTTGACTTGCGACTACTGGATGAAAACGGTGAGTTACTACCACATGATGGCAAGACCCAAGGTGACCTGCAGGTTCGTGGCCACTGGGTGGTTAAACGCTATTTTGGCAAAGATAGCGACGCACTAACCGACGATGGTTGGTTTGATACAGGTGATGTTTCAACTATTGATGAAGATGGCTACATGGTCATACGCGACCGCTCCAAAGACATCATTAAATCGGGCGGCGAATGGATATCGACGGTCGAGTTGGAAAATATAGCCATCGCACATCCCGATATTATTAATGCAGCAGCGGTCGCGGCACGCCATGAAAAATGGGATGAACGCCCAATTGTTATTGCTGTTAAAGCACCAAACTCCTCTCCAAGTGAAGCTGATATTTTGGCCTTTTACAAAGGTAAAACACAATCATGGCAGATCCCAGATGCTGTTATTTTTGTAGATTCTCTGCCAATTGGCGCCACTGGAAAAGTTCAGAAAGTTGAATTGCGTAAGCAGTTTGGCGATCATCTTATCGAAAAAGGAACAAAATAATGCCTAACACCGCAATACAAAACGAACTGCCGCACAATGCAGCTTTGGTTCAGGACCTGGCTGACCTCTCAGCAGCAAAGGATGGATGGGCACAATCAAGTATTGAGCAACGTATCTCTCTATTACTCGAAATAAAAGATCGCCTTTTACCTATATCCAAAGACTGGGCCGAAACGGCGGGTCGCATGAAAGGGATCCCCGACGGTTCTGCACTGGTAGGTGAAGAGTGGATTTCAGGGCCATATACTGTGATGTCCGCTTGCAATGGTTTATTGCAGACTCTGTCTAATATGCAAGGGAAAACCTTTCTTGATTCGTTGAAAAAACGCAACACAGCAAACGGGCAAACAGCGGTGCGCGTACTTCCCCACTCAATTTGGGATCACTTGCTTTTGTCTGGCGTTTCAGCAGAAGTTTGGATGGAAGATGGTGTTACCATCGACAACCTTGCGCAGCACACAGCAAACGTCTATGACACGCCAGCAAACCAACGCCAAGGTAAGCTTGCTTTGGTTTTGGGCGCAGGTAATATCGCATCGATCGCCCCCTTAGACGTGTTTCATAAGCTCTTTAACGAACATCAGGTGGTCATCCTGAAGATGAACCCAGTTAATGAATATTTGACTGATTTCTTAAACGACGCATTAAAACCTCTGATTGATTTAAACGTCTTACGCATTGTCAAAGGTGGCGCGGACATTGGCGCTTTTCTATGTGAGCATTGTGACGTGGACGAAATCCACATCACCGGTTCTGGCGCATCCCACGACGTGATTGTCTGGGGTCCAGGCGCAGAGGGTATCCGTAATAAGACGGCCGGAACCCCAAAGCTTGATAAGCCGATCACATCGGAACTAGGTGCAGTGTGTCCAACAATAGTAGTGCCTGGCCCTTGGACTGAGGCAGACCAGAAGTTTCAAGCCGAAAATATAGCTACGCAAAAAATGCACAACTCTGGTTTCAACTGTGTTGCCTGTCAAATGTTGATTTTGCCAAAAAGCTGGGACAAGAAACAAAAACTTCTTAAAACAATTGAAGAGACCATCGGAAAACTTGACCCGCGCCAGGCTTATTATCCTGGAGCAGAGGAACGTTTGACTGCATTCGAAAAGCATGCAGATAATGTGGTTAAATTTGATCGTGGATCTGTTACTCCCTGCTTAGTTAGCACAGAAACTGAATCTACCGACGATAAATATCGCATGACAGAGGTTTTTGCGCCGGCTCTCGCGACTCACGAAATACCAGAGATAGACCCAGAAGCCTATCTGCGTGCTGCCATTAAATATGCCAACGAAAAGCTCTATGGTACGTTGGGAAGCAACATCGTTATCCACCCCAAAACTATTAAGCAAATTGGCAAAAAACGTTTTGAAGAACTGCTTGGTGAATTACGCTATGGCACTATCGCGATTAATACTTGGAGTGGACTTGGATTTCTCACACCTGCTTGCCCTTGGGGTGCATTTCCAGGCCACACATTAGAAGACGTGCAAAGCGGCATTGGGTTTGCTCACAACACCTTTATGTTCGATAAACCAGAACGCGTTATCGTTCGCGCTCCATGGAGACCCTTTCCACGTAATCTGTTGTCTGGTGACTTAACGCTGTTGCCGAAGCCGCCGTGGTTTGTAACCAATAAAACACAGCACAAAACCGCCATGCTGCTTACATACTTCCAACACACACCGAGTTGGCTAAAGTTGCCACGCATTTTCTTTAATGCATTGCGCGGCTAACTAGCCAGTAAGCCTGGAGCACCTGTCTAGGGTGCGCCAAGAACGGATGTTCCCAGCACACTTTATTAATTGAAATGATTGAACATGCCAAAGCAACATAGAAAAACTTTGGCTAGCCTGCAAAGTAGGTGAACAAAGGGGTGTGGTGAATAAATTTGTACTGGGGCTGTCCTTGTCTTCGCCTACTTCGTAGGCCAGCTTCTCATCCTGACTCAGAACAACAAATACAAAAAAACCCGCTTGATGCGGGTTCTTTTGTATTTGGCGGAGAGCGAGAGATTCGAACTCTCGTTAGGTTTAACCCTAAACACACTTTCCAGGCGTGCGCCTTAAGCCACTCAGCCAGCTCTCCAAAATTTTTAAACTTTTATGACCACTTTGAAGTAGTCAAATACACGTCCATGATGATATGCACCCGGCTTGTACATCCATTCAGTCGGGCGGAGCTTCGCTCCTAGAGAGACCGACTTCATCCAGTTCTCCAAATTCTGCTTTTTGTAGGAGAAGTTAAAGCTACTCCTACAAAAGAGGCGCGTATGTTAGGGAAAAGCGCTTGGCTGCGCAAGTAATAACTGCATCCAAAGAGGTGATGCGGTGATTTATTACTCAAATTCCCATTAATAACATACAAAAAACACTATACGTGTCACATTTAACCTGGCTATTGTGGCAAAACTATCTTGCCGTTGATGACCATGATGCAATCCATTCCGGCGTTTTTGGCTGCTAGACGACCTATTTCAGTGTCTTCAAACACCACGCATTCATTTGCTTGTAAGCCCATATTTGTGGCGACTGTTTTAAAGGTTTCACCGTGGGGTTTACCGTGGGTTACATCGGATGCGGTGACAACGGTTTCAAGATGTTCTAGTAGGCCGGTATTTGTGAGCATACGAATGGCGTTATTACGCTCTGAACCCGTGCCTACGCCCATTTTAAGTTTTCCCTGGTGCGCTAGCATCACTTCGAAAGTATCCTCAATAATACTTGGGTTATCGTTAAGGGCGAGAAAGGCTAAACGTTTTGTTTCTGTGACTTCATCTAGATCATGGCTTAGACCATATTTTTCATTGAGTAGTTTTACAATTTCTCTGGTGGGCACGCCGCCAAGGTCATGTATGTACTCTCCATCAAAAGGATAAGCATATTTTTCGCAAGTTTGTTGCCAAGCCAGGCCGTGTGCGCCCATTGAGTCAATCAGGGTTCCGTCCATATCAAATACTATGCCTTTGTAACGGCTTAAATCTGGCATTACACTCACTCCTAATATTAAAGTACTACAGTGGTATGAGGGCTATAAATGAAAAAGCCAGCTAAGCTGGCTTTTATCTTGTTGAATAACCCAAAACAATCGAACTAAGCGTTACCCGTCACTTTCATTTTTAATTCGGCTGAAAAATCGAGCATACGATTTAAGGGTATTAATGCCTGTTGACGCAAGGCTTCGTCCACAAAAATTTCGTGGCCACTAGTATCTGTGAGTGATTGATGGATAGCTTTAAGGCCATTCATAGCCATCCATGGGCAGTGGGCGCAGCTTTTACAGGTTGCGCCGTTGCCACCCGTAGGGGCTTCTAACAATATTTTACCCGGTGCAGCTTGCTGCATTTTGTAAAAAATACCGCGGTCTGTGGCCACGATAAAATGGCTATTGGGTAAAATTTTGGCTGCGTTGATCAACTGAGTGGTTGAGCCAACGGCATCAGCCAAAGCAACCACACTAGCGGGCGATTCTGGATGTACTAAAACCGCAGCGTCAGGATATAGGCGTTTCATATCTAACAAGGCTTTCGCTGAAAACTCGTCGTGTACAATACATTCACCTTGCCACATCAACATATCAGCGCCAGTCTGTTTGGCGATATAGGCACCTAAATGGCGATCTGGAGCCCAGATGATTTTTTCACCTAGGGAGTCTAAATGTTCCACAATTTCAACGGCAATACTTGAGGTTACTACCCAATCTGCTCGTGCTTTTACAGCCGCTGAGGTATTGGCATACACTACTACAGTGTGATCAGGGTGGGCATCACAAAAAGCTGAAAATTGATCTTCAGGACAACCAATATCCAATGAACAGGTAGCTTCTAAGGTTGGCATTAATACGGTTTTTTCAGGGCTGAGAATTTTAGCGGTTTCCCCCATAAATTTGACACCCGCCACAATCAAAGTGTCGGCCTCACAGTCGCGACCAAAACGAGCCATTTCGAGTGAGTCTGAAATACAACCACCAGTTTCTTCGGCTAAGGCTTGGATTTCAGGATCAGTGTAATAGTGGGCTACCAAAACTGCGTTATTTTGTTTAAGCAGTGTTTTGATTTGCCGCACATATTGTTGCTGTTGCGCGTTACTTAACGCAACGGGCTTGGCTGGAAAAGAGTACTCAATGGTTTTTACGGGAAATAGCTGCGACATAGTCTGTATGTAATACTAACGGGGAATAAAAATGGTTCGAGTAGTATACCATTTTGTTTTTCAAATGACATATTAGCGAGTTAACCTGTATTTTGGTTAAGTCAGACCATACAACGCCGCCATCACTTTGCGCATCTTCGTCGAATGTGCACTCAAAATAGGCATACTCCTTCGAAACACGTCTTTATAAGCACAATAACATCAGCACTAGATGTGTTAAATGATCTAACAAATCAAATGAAAGGATCTAACATATTACTTTTATTAAAGTTACTTTAGGGGAAGTTGCACCTCTTTAACCAAGTTCAGGTTAAAGATTACTGACTCGATTTGCAGAGGTTGTTATGTATTGTTGATACTTAGCTCGCCAAAATTGACTTTCTGATAGGTTATTGGACTGTTCATACAACTGCGCAAAATTGATATGCGCCGATGGTTGATTGGGTGTTGTTTGCAGCTGTTTTTGCCAAGCGCTTAAATAACTAGCTGGAATAAAGGCAGTATCGTGATATTCCATAAAGGTGAGTTGTTTTGATGCTTTATACGCTTGGGAAGTATGGTTATTGCAGGTTCGAGCGGCATATAAGTCAGTGCTATTTTGCAGACCTATTGACTGCCAATAATGTCTATCCACTTTCGATTGTTCTGCTTGCTTAAACACTATATTGGGCGCATCAACGCCTGCACATACACGTTTTGCAAGTTCCTTAGTAAGTGGGTATTCATCTATAAAGCCTGAAAAGTGGGCTAATTCGTGAATAAACACGTCGTAGGTGTCCTTGCGATCGAGAAACATAATACCGTTGTGAACATTGGCTTTGCCTTTGTTGGCAAACATCACTAAATGCGTAAAAGGTAGTTTTTTTAGTTTTTCGGCTAGTGAGGTTAGTTGGCAGCCTAAGCGACCACTTTGTTGCCAATTTTCCTTGCAGCTAAGATCAACAGGGTCAAACCAGGTCACATCATAGATACAAATAGCTAAGGAGCTCAGCCGTGGGTCTTGTGCAAAACGAGACCTAAAATATTCAGCCTGTGGTAGTGATTCTATATCTGGCGTCACAAACAATATTTTTTGTTTACAGTTATTAGGTAAAGAAGAAAGCTGCGACATAAAGTCAGCGTTGTGATTTTTATTGAAGGCAGTGGCATGATACTGATATAAGCTTGTTAAAGATCCTAATTCTTCATTCAGATTTTTTGCCGCCAGAGTTGAAAATTCTTGCTCCGCCTGTTGATATTTTTTATTTCGCCACAGAGCTATGCCATGGGCAAGTTGTTGTTCAGCAACTTTAATTGGCAGTTGATTTGAGACTTGATTTGAAAAAAGTAGATCTTCAGGCGTAGCGCCAGGATCCTTAGTGAAGTGCGCAACCATCAACCAAGCAGGGATCAGCACACAAGCTAAGGCTATTCCCCATTTGGTAAACAGTGTCATCTTTATTGGGTTTGTAGCTCATCTGTGAGGTTTTTATTAGCCTCATCACGCAATAAGTTAAGTTCTAAGCGAGCGTAGCGGTGTTCAACATACTCAAATACATTAGTACTCAAAGCAAGCTTAAAGTAGTTTGACGCAATGCCTCTGTTGCCTCGGGCAGAATGGTACTTACCTAAATAGAAGTAGGCTTCACATAATCTATCGGTCAATTGTTGTTGGCTGGTAACACCTCGGATCAAGGCGCCTAATAATTCACTTTCAGTGGTTTTTTCAAGATATAAATCCACCAACTGAGTTGCCCAGTTGCTTTCATCTAAATTTTTTCGCAGTTTCGCTAGCTCGATCATCGCCTGAGGTTTATCTATTTCGCTGGAAGCCAGATAACTCCATAGGGCGCGATAAGGATCTGACGCATTACGGTTATAAAAAGTGTCAAAATCACGCACTGCCAAATCGGGACGACCACCATAATACAAAGCAATGCCTCGGTTTAAAAAGGCAAATTCCATATCGGGGTTAATGTCTAAGCTGGCATCAAAGGCTTCGTAAGCTTGGATAAAATCCATTTGCTGGGTGTAATGTACCCCCATAGAATTATAAGCCTCAGCTAAATCAGGTTTTAATTGGATCGCCAAATTAAAATCGTACTGTGCTAGCCCAGACAAACCCACACTGTCGTATAAAGTGCCACGCTGATGCAACAGTTGTGCTCTTTGTTCATCTTCTAAATCGGTGTTAGCTAAAATATGGCTGTAACGAGCAATGGCTAATTGTGAACGCTGATTCATAGGCGCGGGTTCGGCTAATAACAAATTTCCCATTTGTTGATTGCCCTGGGTTGAGCCACTGTTGTTGGCACAACCCGATAAGAATGCGCTAAGTAAAATGATGATGCTGAGATGTTTATGCATATGAGTAGAGAAGTTTTACCTGAAAATAGATTATGTCTATGACTCTAACTTTGACTCTAGGTTTCACTACAACCCTTTAATATAGTCAAAATAAACACGAGAAGTTATGTGCCGTAGAGTCGCTTATTTCCCCCTGAAAGTAAAGTTGCCCTAGCATCAGTGCTAGTAAAATGTGAATTAAACTTGAATCTGACGCCCAAAATAAAGCAAACTACGCGGCCGAGTTAAATTTGAAGTCTGATTTTTATGACACTTAAACTAACAGCCGAACACAAGATGCTATTGGCGCTAGCCACAAAAGCACAAAAAAATGCCCACGCACCCTATTCAAATTTTCATGTGGGCGCAGCCATTCTTGATGAAAACGCTCAGCACCATGCTTGTTGTAATGTTGAAAATGCCGCCTACCCACTAGGTCAATGCGCCGAAGCTGGGGCTATTTCAGCTATGATTGCTGCTGGTAGTAAACAGATTAAACAAATCTTAATCGTCAGTCCCAACGATAACTTCTGTCCTCCTTGCGGCGGTTGTCGTCAAAAAATAGCGGAGTTCGCTAACGCGGAAACTGAGGTGCATATGGCAACTAAAAGTGGCGACATCAAAACGGTTAAATTTACCGAATTACTGCCGCTGGCGTTTGGTTTTGATAAAAAAGACTAACAATTTTTATCAACGTCCAAAAAAATGCCGCTAAATCTAGCGGCATTTTAATCAGTCAAAGTTTGACACTACATAGACATAGGTTTAAAGGGTAAGTCGCGATAACGTTTACCCGACGCAGCAAATACTGCATTAGCTAAAGCTGGCGCAAATGGTCCTAGGCCTGGTTCACCTAAACCTGTGGGTTTGTAGTCGTTTTCCATGAAGTGCACATTAACTTGGGGCATTTCATTGATACGCAGCACTGGGTAGTTATGGAAGTTTGAATTCACTACAGCGCCGTCTCTAAACACTACTTCGGTGCGCAATGATAACGACATACCCATTACCACTGCGCCTTCCATTTGTGCTGTAGCACTATCAGTATTTAGCACTTGGCCACAGTCTACTACAGCATCCACTTCTAGCACTTTGATGTCGTCGCCATTCACTTCTACTCGAACAGCCATGGCTACATAAGTATTAAAACTATAATGCACTGCTATACCTAAACCTTGATTTTTAGGTAATTTGTCGCGGTTAGCCCAGTTGGACATTTTTGCGGCCATAGCCAATGCACCTTTTGAGCGAGCGACTTGTTCGGCTTGCTCGGCATTTTTGTTGTTGTCATAAATGCTATTTAACAAACTAAGGGTATCTTTTTTGGTTTTGTGAGCCAATTCATCGGCAGCACTACCAAAGGCAAATCCATAAAATATGGCGTATACCGCTCGGTACCAACCAATACGCGTATGCGCTTTAGCTTCGCCTGTTTCACTGCGATAGTTGGCTATACCAAAAGGATGATTATCGATATCACCTAAAGCATTGGACGGCGCTCTATCCAGTGATGGGTCA
>TARA_R110002153_G_scaffold197309_2_pt1 | contig 19659 bp, 21 predicted proteins | sample TARA_R110002153 | Tara Oceans TARA_R110002153 (sample SAMEA4398193) | marine metagenome | biome: Polar Biome; feature: [SRF] surface water layer (ENVO:00010504); material: water (ENVO:00002006), including particulate matter (ENVO:01000060) such as... | depth 5 m
CATGGATGCCGTGGGGCATGTGCGTAGTGTAGACGAGTTCGTAGAGGCTTGCTATGGCGTTGTAAGGGCGCACCACTGGGCCCTGTGGTCAAAAGGCATGATACCTAAAGTTAAGGAGAAGAGCGATGAGTGAAGAGTATACGATAGAAAGAAACGGGAAATTGTGGGGCACCTATGATAACAGGAGCGAGGCCCTGAGCGCATGGGACAAAGGAGTAGATTATGCCCTAGGGGGAGACAAGTACGTTATGCGCTGTGGTGATCGTGTAATGTCTCAGTATGAACCCATAGACAGGAATAACGACAACAACCAGTACGGAGGTACGATATGAAAAAATCAATATTGGCAGTAGGAATCCTAGGGGTAGTTCTCTCGGGGTGTTCCAATCAGTCAGCAAAGGACTACTATAACGCTGTGAGTGTTAGCAGCCAGTCCCTCTCGGCCACACAGACGGCAAAGTTTGAAGCGTTGTCTGATATGGCGGCTAACGGTGACCCTGCGGCACAATCGGCAGCGGTAATGGCGTTGGCACTGATGCCGTCACCCGTAATCCAGCCAGCGTACATTGAATCCGAAGCTCTGAGCTACACTAGAGCATTAGCTGCACCTATCGCTGGGCTAGGCGCACTGTGGATACAGTCGGATTTGTCGCGTGACCTAAACGACAACAACAACCAAACGCAGCAAGCTCAAATAGCTGCTAGTTCGGCAGACCAGCAAGCACTGCTAGGTACGCTAGCGACAGGCAACGCTGCGTCAGGTGCGTCATTAGACACCGCCATTGGCGGCATCATAGATGTTAGTGGCATGGGCTTTAATGCTGTGGAAAACCTACAGACAGGCTCTAATAGCTTGGTGGGTGATTTGTCTGAGACACTACAGCCTATCATCACACCTGTTGTGGAGATAGTGCCTGTTGAGATAGTGCCTATCATAGAGACTGGTCTAATTGTTGACGTAGGCACCCCATAGTAGTATACTAAACGCAGTACCCTTTATAATGTATAGGAGCAGTAAATTATGACTTCAATGGTAACAGGTAAGGTAGCATTTTCTTCTGTGTCAAAAACAGATGAGTACAATGGACAGGACACGGGGTATTACTCCCTGACAGTAACCTTAGACGATGGTGACGCTGAGATTTTGCAGCAAAAAGGCGTCAGGCTTAAGGAGTACGAGGGTTCCTTCCAGCGTAAGTTTAAATCTAAGTACGCGGTGGAGGCGCTTAACCTAGACGATAGCCCGTATCTAGGTGAGATTCCCCGAGGCTCTGACGTTCGGGTGGTGTTCACAATGGGCCCAGAGCATCCCACATGGGGTCCCAGCACCTACCTAGGTAAGATCAGGGTGGTACAGGAGGCAGAGTCTGTCACCGAGGTACCTGACGAGTTCTAGTAACAGGGGCCTTAGGGCCCCCTATGTTTCCAAGAGGAGTAACCATGGGTAAGATCATAAGCAAGGGCCCCTGTGAGTCATGTGGCTCGTCAGACGGCAACATGCTGTATACAGACGGTACTCGGTGGTGCTTTGTTTGCAAGACTTTTACAGGGTCTTCAGGAGAGACAGTCGAGAAAGTAATCGTAGAACCTAAGCAAGGACAAAACATGCAAAACGCAACACTCAGTCACATTAAGGACAGGGGCATAGACCGCGCTACCTGTGACAAGTACGGGGTCAAGGTATCCTTTGACGCCAAGGGGGAAATAGATAAGCACTACTACCCTTGGTTTGACAGTAACGCAGACGTTATAGGCTACAAAACGAGGGTGGTGGAGGATAAGGCTTTCTACTGCCCAGCGGGAGCCCCTGCGAACACCATGCTTTTTGGGCAACAGGTGTGCAGGGGTAACGGAAAGTACATTACGATAACAGAGGGAGAGCTGGACTGCCTTAGTGTGTCCCAGATGTTCGAGAGAAAGTACGATGTAGTATCAGTTAGAAACGGGGCCTCTAGTGCCCTCAAGGAGCTTAAGGCCCAGCTTGCATTCCTTGAGGGCTACGACACTATCGTTGTGTGCTTTGACAGTGACAAGGCAGGTAAGGACGCCATAAAGGAAGTACAAGACCTCTTCAGCCCAGGAAAGCTTAAGATTGTAAAGATGTCAAAGAAAGACCCCAACGAGTACCTACTGTCAGCGGGTTCTAGGGATTTTATTAAGGCATGGTGGGACGCTAGGGACTACGCGCCCGAGGGTATTGTTAACGGGGCTGACCTCTGGGGCTCTCTGGTAGAGTACAGGAAAACAAAGAGCATTCCGTATCCATGGGAGGGGCTTAACGTGTTGACCAGAGGTATCCGAGAGGAGTTGGTCACCATTACGTCAGGCTCTGGCATGGGTAAGTCTCAGTTTGTGAGAGAGCTGGAGTATTACCTGCTCGGGGCTACCCCACACAACATAGGCGTACTGGCCTTAGAAGAGACCGTAGAGCGCACAGGCATGGGCATCATGTCCATAGCTGCCAACCGTACCCTACACCTTGAGGAAGAGGCCGACATGGAGTCGCTACGCCCCTACTTCGATAAGACCCTAGGCACAGGGCGCTACCTTCTTTATGGTAACTGGGACTCACCTACCGTGGACTCCCTGTTGTCTAAGATACGCTTCATGGTCAAGGCTAATGATTGTAAGTACATTGTCCTAGATCATCTTTCTATAATTGTGTCGGCACAGGAAAACGGTGACGAGCGTAAGGCTATAGACGAGGTTATGACTAGGCTCAGGCGGCTTGTGGCAGAGCTTAACATAGGCATGTTTCTCATTAGTCACCTTAGACGCTCAGGCGGCACCAGCCATGAGGAAGGCGGTCGCATAAGCTTAGGTGAGCTACGTGGCTCTCAATCTATCGCGCAGTTGAGCGACATGGTGATAGGCTTGGAGAGAGACCAGCAGGCTGAGAGTGAAGAGTTGAGAAATACTACGTTAATCCGTGTGTTGAAGAACAGATACACGGGAGAAACAGGGCCAGCGTGTTACCTAAAATACTCAAGAGACACAGGGCGTATGGTTGAAGTACCAAAGCCCAGTGAGCCAGAAGACAGCGACTTTAAGGGAGAGTTCTAATGATATGCCAGTTTAGTTTTAAGGGTTCGCCAGTGTACGTTAGAGCTTCTTCTATTGTTGCCTTAATGCCTGACAGTAACAACCCATTACAGACCGTAGTGTTTACGGAGCCACCGTTAGATTCTATTGTCATAGATGAGGAAGTTGACGATGCCTTTGCAGAATGGTATACTAATCTCAATGATATAGAAGAAATGCAAGAAGAGTTTGTATCGTGGGCAGACGTAGCCATAGAGGTTTAATGTGACAGATACTAAGCGATGTAGTACGTGTAAAGAAAGGAAGCCCCTAGATATGTACTCTAAGAGGACTGGTGCCAAAGACGGGAAGCAGGCTCATTGTCGCGGATGCGCGAATATTAAGAGGACAGCCCTTTATAAAAAGGTAGGGCTGATGAAGCTAGAGGCGGGGTGCGCGCATTGTGGGTATAACGCGCACTCTCACGCACTACAATATGACCACCTTGACCCTAACACTAAAACAGGGGCTGTATCTAGGTTAATCAGTGATACGAAGTGTTGGTCAATCATAGAAAAAGAAATGGCAAAGTGTCAGGTACTTTGCGCTAATTGTCACGCAGTAAAAACACACCCGAGGTGCCATAGTGCTTGAGTTAATTTTAGACATAGAAACGAACGGGCTTAAGCCAGACACTATATGGTGTTGCGGTGTTAAGGTCATTGGTGAACCAGAAGGTGAGCTTATGATGACAGGGCCTGACCTTCAGGCTTACATAGATAAACACAAAGGAGCGCACGTTTATGCACATAACGGATTTAGATATGACTACCCTATTCTTAGGGATTTGTGGGCTATTGATTTTAGTGACGTTCATCTTAGGGATAGCGTTGTTATGTCACGGGAAGCGAATCCTAGGCGCATTGGAGGGCACTCACTCAAGGTATGGGGGCAAACCCTTGGTTTTCCAAAAGGGGTCTACAGTGATTGGACAAAGTTTACCCCAGAAATGGGAACCTACTGCGTCCAAGACCTCGAAGTAACGGAACGTCTTATCGCTGTCGTTAAGGAGGAGCTTAAGCAACCCTCTGCGCTGTTAGAGAAGCAGGTTAGTGCTGTGATAGACGAGCAAATTAAGCATGGCTGGACGCTTGATATGAAGAAATGTTTTGATCTTGTAGCTAAATTAAGGGAGAGAAAAGATGACGTTGAGAACTCTGTACATGAAAGGTTTGTACCAATGGCGAGTGCTGAAAAACTGGTCGTACCGAAGGTTAAATGTGACGGGACGGTTAGTAGAGTGGGTCTTGGTGGTTTTAGTATTGACGACATTGGCGGCAGTTTTACTAAAATTAGGTTCCCTCATTTTAACCTAGGTTCGAGGAAGCAAATAGGAGAGTACCTTGTGCGCTTCGGGTGGGAACCTAAGTCTAAGACGCCTACAGGACAGCCTGTGGTAGACGAGGGTGCTTTGGAGGGCTCCAGTATACCAGAGGCTCAGATGATAGCAGAGTACCTTATGCTAGAGAAGCGCATTGCTATGGCGGCATCATGGATAGAAGCTGCCGACTCCAATGACAGGGTACACGGTCACGTAGACCCCTCTGGAGCTGTAACGGGTCGCATGACACACAGCAAGCCTAACCTAGGACAGGTGACTGCTCCAGGAAAACCCTTTGGTACAGAGATGCGGCAGTGCTGGACGGTACCTAAGGGTTATAAGCTGGTGGGTTGTGACGCAGATGCCCTAGAGCTTAGAATGTTAGCTCATTACATGGCTGACAAAACATACATTAAAACAGTAGACCAAGGGAGTAAGGACGATGCTACGGATGTACATTCAGTTAATCAACGTGCGGCTGGTATTGCTACGCGTGATAAGGCGAAGACTTTTATCTATGCTTTCCTGTACGGAGCAGGGGATGCTAAAATCGGTAGCATTCTTGGACAAGGCAGAGCATCAGGAACGGCTGCTAAAAAGCGGTTCATGGACTCCCTCCCAGCTCTCAAGTCACTCAGGGACAGGGTGGAAAAGGCAGCGGCCAAGGGTTACCTCAAAGGATTAGACGGTAGACAGATAGAAGTCAGGAGCGCACACGCTGCACTCAACACGCTTCTACAGGGAGCAGGGGCCGTTTACATGAAGCAGGTCATGGTGATGTACTATGCAAAAGCGAAGGAGGAGGGTCTTGATTTTAATCAAGTGTCCGTAGTCCACGATGAGATTAACGTAGAGGTTAGGGAGGACCAAGCACCAAGGTTAGCTGAGATTATGGAGGAAGCCTTTGAAGCAGCAGGCGAACACTTTAATCTTAGGTGCCCAACGAAAGGAAACGCCAAAATCGGCTTAACATGGTATGACGTACACTAGGAGTTTACTATGAAAATAATTGAAAGAGCAATACCTGACATATACGAATTACTATCAACTAAAGAGATGGTTGAGGGTATTGACGTAGAGGCAGAGTGCTTACGCTTTGGAGAGGAAATGGCTCAGGTTATGCGAGAAGCTATGGGGCCTGAGCAAGACCGCTCGGGGCGCTTACGCCTCAGTAACATAGGGAAGCCAGACCGACAGATTTACAACAGCTACAACGGAGTATCTGGGCAAGACTTAGCGGGAGCTACGCACATCAAGTTCCTCTATGGTCACCTTACCGAAGCCATGCTAGTGTCATTGCTAAGGCTGTCAGGCCACTCAGTGACAGACCAGCAAAAGGAAGTGCAGGTAGAGGGAGTCAAGGGTCACATTGATTGCTTCATTGATGGTCGATTAGTTGACATAAAGAGTGCTTCTGGTTTTGCTCTTAAGAAATTCAAGAACAACACCCTGCACAATGATGACCCCTTTGGCTACGTTAAGCAGCTACAGGCTTACGCGTATGCCCTAGAGCAGCAGAAGTTCTCTTGGCTGGCTATGGATAAGTCCTCAGGAGAGCTGGCCCTGTTAACGTATGACACTCAGGACACTGACGCTCCCTATGCTAAGGTACTCAGTGAAGACGTAGCAGAAAGAGTACGCTTTTTAAAGGAGATGGTGCTGTCGGCTCAGGTACCCTCAATATGTTACGAGCCCGTACCCGAGGGTACAGCAGGAAATATGCGTTTAGCATCGGGATGTACATACTGCGATTATCGAGAAAACTGCTGGCCTGAGGCTAGAGAGTTCGGATATGCAGGGAGGCATAAGTGGTTGACTAAAATAGTCAAAGAGCCCCGAGTCCTAGAGATACCAAAGGAGTTTTAATATGAGCATTAAAAAGAAACGAAGTGGGTTTGAAGAGCGGATGGGGGAAGTGCTGGAGCGGGACGGGTTCCTCTATGAGCCCTACAGCATCCCCTACACAATAAACCATAAGTATACCCCTGACTTTACCCTAGGTAATGTGCTAGTGGAGTGTAAGGGTTGGTTCAGGCCAGGAGACAGACAAAAATATAAAGCTATCAGGGATTCACTTAGCGAAGACATGGAGTTTATTTTTCTCTTGCAGTCCCCGCTAAAGAAAGTCTCCAAGGGTGCTGAACTTACAATGGCAGGGTGGTGTAATAAAGAAAACCTTAACTGGTTTAGCTGCCCAGAGGCCCTTGTAGATTATGTTATGTCTGGTGATTACCCGTGAGTCTTACAATGGAGGAAATCATAGGGAGGCTGGGAGACCAGTACGACCCAGAAGCCCTTGTAGAGTTACTTGGTCTAGGGTCTAGGGAAATTGCAGAAAGGTTTGACGATAGAATACTAGAAATGTTTGAACAGCTAGAAGAGGAGTTAGAGGATGAGGCATAGAAAGTTTAATGAGATAGGCCCCGAGGAGCAAGTAGGTCCTAGGTGGTATGACCCTGAAGTAGCATTAGAAGATTACGTTAGCATGTTACCTGAGGACAGCCCTCTCACTGTGCAGGTAGGTGGTGAACACTACAAACACATGAGCATACAGCCGATAGAATTTATCATGGCAAACAGTTTAGGGTTCTGTGAGGGTAACGCTATAAAGTACATCTGCCGATATATGTCCAAGGGTGGGGTACAGGACTTAGACAAAGCCATACATTATTTAGAGCTTTTAAAGGAGAACTACAATGGAAACAGTTAAGGTTTATTTGGTAGGAAACAAAGGGGCTGTAGCGGCTAACAGCTACGAGCTAATGACAAACGACATGACTGTCGTAATGTCTTTCATGGAGTCTAACGTAGGCTCTGAATTTAAAGCTATAGTAGTTAAGGAGTCTAAATAATGGATGAATACAGCAAATACATAGCCAGTAGTAGGTATGCTCGGTGGATGCCAGAGGAAAAGCGCCGAGAGTATTGGCCTGAAACCGTGAGTCGGTACATAGACTTTTGGGGGGATAAACTTAAGCCTAAAGAATCCCAAGAACTTTTTAGTGCCATTGAAAACTTAGAAGTTATGCCCTCTATGCGATCTTTAATGACCGCAGGGAAAGCCCTAGAGCGCGATAACGTAGCTGGGTTTAACTGTTCTTACCTACCTATAGATCACCCTAGAGCTTTTGACGAGCTGATGTACATCCTGCTGTGTGGCACAGGCGTAGGCTTTTCAGTAGAGCGCCAGTACGTTCAGAAGCTTCCAGAAGTTCCTGAGCAGTTGTTTGCCACGGATTCCATTATCACAGTGGCTGACAGCAAGATAGGCTGGGCAAAATCTCTTAGAGAGCTTATAAGCTTACTTTACGCAGGCCATGTACCTGTATGGGACATAAGCCGAGTCAGGGGCTCTGGTGAGCGTCTTAAGACTTTTGGTGGTCGCGCTTCTGGACCCCAGCCCTTGGTTGATTTGTTCCGCTACACCATAGAGACTTTTCAAGGGTCCACAGGACGTAAACTCTCATCCCTTGAGTGCCATGACCTGTGCTGTAAAATAGCTGAGGTGATTGTTGTAGGGGGCGTAAGACGCTCTGCTTTGATAAGCTTAAGCAACCCTAGTGATGGACGCCTAAGAGGTGCCAAGAGCGGTCAGTGGTGGTTAACAGAGCCTCACAGAGCTTTAAGCAACAACAGCGCCTGTTACACAGACAAGCCTGAGTTTGAATTCTTTTTAGATGAGATGAGGAGCCTGCATGAAAGCAAAAGCGGTGAGAGGGGAGTTTTCTCGCGTAAGGCAGCTAAAATTATTGCAGCGCGGAATGGACGTAGAGACCCTGAGCATGAGTTCGGAACTAACCCTTGCTCGGAAATCATACTTAGACCTAATCAGTTCTGCAACCTGTCAGAGGTCGTGGTTAGATCGGAGGATACTCTTGAGATACTTAAAGAAAAGGTCAGGCAGGCAACAATACTTGGCACCCTACAAAGCACTCTCATAGATTTTAGGTATCTACGCCCTGTTTGGCGTAAAAACACAGAAGAGGAGGCATTGCTGGGGGTATCATTAACGGGGATTATGGACCATAAAACAATGTCTGGAACAAAACCAGAGGTTCTAAAACACTGGCTTACGCAACTAAAGGAGGTCTCTATTGAAACAAACAAGGTATGGGCAAAACGTCTGGGGGTCAATCAATCTACTGCTATCACTTGCGTTAAGCCTAGTGGTACAGTTAGTCAGTTGGTCAATAGCGCCTCTGGTATCCATCCTCGCTTTAGCCCATACTATATTAGAACTGTTAGGGCAGACGCTAAGGACCCAATGGCTAAGTATATGGTCGAATCTGGGTTTCCTTACGAAGTGGACGTTACAAAGAGTACAACTTTGGTATTTTCTTTCCCTGTCCGCTCACCAATCGGGAGTGTTTGCGCTAAGGAAGTGGGTGCGCTGGGTCAGCTTGAGCTTTGGAAAATCTATTCTGAGTATTGGTGTGAACATAAGCCTAGTATTACAGTTTATTATTCTGATGACGAGTTTTTCGCTGTTTGTGATTGGCTTTGGAATAACTTTGATATTGTCTCAGGTATCGCTCTGTTACCACGCAGTGAGCATGTATATACGCAGGCTCCGTATCAAGAAATAACCAAGGAAGAGTACGACGAGGCTGCAAAAGCAATGCCAGTGTTTGACTGGGAAGCCCTAGCAGAGTACGAGTTTGAAGACACCACTACAGGCAGTCAAGAGTTAGCCTGTGTGGGTACTTCATGCGAGTTTACAGGAGCGTAAAAAAACCCCCTTTGGACTCTTTTTTAAATCCAGAGGGGGCAAAGGTCCTAAGGTAGCATCTTAGGGTTTAATTCTCCCCCCAACGGGCGGCAAGCCCTGATCTGGAGTCAACGTGCGTAAAGGAGTCGTAGCGTCCCACGGACAACCCTAGGGACGTTGCGTAGTCTGCAACAGCCCTTGGCTCCACCCCTTTTACCTGTATATCCGCAGCCCTACCCTTGGTGTGCTGAGACCTCTCAGAGCCTCCTACGGCCTTGTTATGCGCTAAACACCGACACCCTGACGTTACAGTAACGGGCTTGTCAAAGTGCTGCCTAATGGACTCTAGGGCCTCTAGGGTCATAGAATCTACGGTGTCAAAGCCACACCCACAGCGGCAGGCAAACTCTTCTCGGTTAAAGTGTTTAGATAGGCTCATTGCTCCTCCTGCTTTTCATTAGGTACGTTTGCTGCCAACATACCAGCTCCCGCTAGCCCTGCATAGCCTGCTTTTTGTTGTGTGGCGTAAGCCTTCAGAGCCTCTGGACTAGCGCCAACATCAACAAGATCGTCCAGTGTACTCCTAGCTGTTATTCCTTTCGCTCTTTGCTCTTCATACCTGACTGACCCCGCCTGCCTCCTGTCGCTTACTTTATCTCTGTTTGGTATTTTCTTTCCGTCTGGACCGACAGGGCTTAAGTAGCTTCTTGTCATGGTGGGGGTAACAGCGACAACACTGTTTGAACCTACTGCTCGATCACTGTTAAGAACGGGTATCTTTTCTAAGAAATCGTGTTCGTCACTTAGCACAGCGTAAACCCTGCCGCTTTTGTTAACGTGGTGAGTAGAGCGAATACCGCCCTCTACGATAGCTGAGCCAGCCCTAGACGAGCTTAAATATATTTCCCCATTTTCAATAATAACTTTTACATTACTCGGAGTGTCTTTATTGGCGCTTTTTTTTCTTCTGTCTTTTACTGCTTTTTCAACTGCCTCTCTAAGCGCAGCGTCTGTTTTGTAGGGCTTGTAGCCGTTATTTTTAAAAACGTCTTCAATAACCTGATGGTTAAAATTGTTTTGTCCCCAAGCGTCCGAGTTATGCCTGCCTGACACGTTGTTTTCAGGTCTTTTCATTACTATTTGTACAGGCTTACTGTGCCCTACTAATTTATGGGCTCGGTTAACAAGCGTTTCAAACCCTGTGATTACTTTTTCAGGGGCAGGGGCTTTACGGTTAGATTTATTATCGAGTGTGGGAGCCTGTTCTTTCCACCAAGTAGAGAGCTTTCCCGGTGAATACGCTTCGTATTTTTTTAGAAAAACAGCATCTCTAAATCTAGCCAAGGGGCTACCCTCTGGTATTATTTTGCCAAACTGGGCGGCAACGTGAAGCTGTAAGATAGCCCTAGCTCCTGCTTTTGCTTCTGGCCTATCCACTCCTTTTTCTATAGGAGGCAAGGGTTCTTTTCCAGCGTCAGCCCTTTTTTTATTTTCGGCTACACGCGCAGCAGTCGCAGCTTTTTGTTTATTCGCTGCAATTAGAAGTTGTTTTGCTTCGTTTTGGAACGCAGGCGAAAGACCGCTTTCTCCAAAAATAGCCCTTCGATCAGAAAAAAGAAGATTTTTAAACTGCTCTTTAATAGCGCGAACCCCTGTACTGCCCATACCCATGGCTTTCTTTGCTGCGCCTATTGCTTGTTCTGGGCTTGTAATTGCCTGAACTTTACCAGAGGGTACATACGGGGCAACTTTCATAATAGCCTCCGCCACTTTAGGGTTCTCGGTTAAAGCGTCTTTCCAAGTTCCTTGAATTCCTGCCGCTCTCAGAATGGGCCCGTAATAATCTTCAATAAAATTATCGGTTGATGCAGCCATAAGGCCCTTAGAGTTAAAACCAGCATCCCTAGGAGCGTTAAAAGCCCTTACCAAGGGCCCTGCGCCTAAAGCTGTTAGTCCACCCTCTGCCAAACTGCCTACGGATTTTAACCTTTCTTGATCTACCTCAGATAGGTTACCATATCCCTCTATAACACTTTGACCTACGTCTGTTTCAGCGGCATAGTTTATCGCCTTACCCGCTACGTTTTCAACAGTTTCACCGATAAAAGTTCCAGGAGTAACAAAATCCGTAGCTGCGCCTATTACGCCCCCTGCGGCTTGCGCTGCTGCCCCAACGCCTTCAGCGGCGGTTACCCCTAATGCCTCAGGTACACCTCTAGTCGGGTCAGTCCAAGCCCTTTCTACCCTATTATACCCCTCTCCTATGGCTTCAGTGGCTGGTATTATGTTCCTTGTAATTGAGTTATCGTAAGTATCGGTAGCTGTGTAAGGGGAATAGCTATAATCGGGAGGTGTATAGCCCTTAGGGACTTGCTTTTGTTTCTCCCACGCGCCCATAACTTTTGCTACTGTTTCTTCCCATGCACCCATTATTAGTACCTCTATTGTTGTCGCATAGATTGACGTATTTCTGCTTGTTCTTCTTCATTAAATGACCCCATAATTCCAGATAGAGTCTCTTCTACTATGGTTGAAACAGAGGCTACTTTTCCAGCAGCAGTAGCGGCAGCAATACGTTTTTTACCTGCAATTAGCCTACGGACTGCCGCAGGGCTTGACACCATTTTACGGAGTAACATAGGGCCTAAGAATATAGACAGTCCCGCAAACAAAGAAGAAGCGACAGCCACTGAACCACCTAAAGCTATCTGACCCACATCTCCCGCAGCCCCTGCTTCTTTAGACCTTAAAACCAAAGAGCCTATTCCGCTGCCCTGTGTCCTGCTTGATTCATTTAAGGCGTTGACAAGCATTTTGTAAGTATTGTAGTCTTCTCCTAAAATTAACTTAACCGCAGCAGAGTTTTTTTCTAAGTCCACAGCTAAGTTACGCTGCCCAGTTGTAAAAGCTTTTAGAGTATCAGGGGTTTCACCAAAAATACTCTTTAAGTATCCTGCTTTAATAACTGCTTTTGCTTCTTTAGCGGTAGCTACCCCGCCTACCGTTGTCATGTCTAAACCTTCTTTAGCCGCCTGCTCATACGCTACGTCTATTGAAGTTAAAAACTTTTTAATTGTATCGGGGTTTTTACCTCGCAATGAAACAGCAATACCCTCGTAAGCCTCTTTACTTCCAGAAACAATTGATGATTTATTTAATTCTGGTAAAAGACCGTCCATAGCTTTACCATAGTCAGCATTAAGCTGCCTTGCGTTTTCGCCTAATTGTGGATTTATATTGCTAAACGATTTATAGGTAGTTTCTCTAAAAGCTTTAGAAAGCTCGGCTAGTTCTCGGGCTGCTCTTTTCATTTCGGCGGGACTGTCAAAAGCACCCATGTTACGTATTTTGTCGTTTATTACTTTCTGCAAATCTGTAATATCCGACACAGGCATCGTATCTAATTTACCCAGTGTGCCCATCCACTCGTCTACAAATTTTAAAGTTTCCTCCCCGTATATAGAACCAAAACTCCTGTCTCCAGTAGCTCTAAACTTGTTTAACGCAAGCCAGTAGTTTGCCGCATTAACTCGTTTTAGTCCGTATTTTTGGGTAATCTCTTTCATACCTTTTCCGTAGAGAGCTGTAGCAGCCTTCCTACCGCCCTGTATAGCCCCGTACACATATTCTCCTACTCGATCTGTCTCTAAGGCTCCTCTTTCAAAAGCATCGTCCATCATGGTTTGCAGTCGGTTAGCGATTGTCTCTGTGTTAGTAGCGTCTAACCTTTTGTAATAACCTCCTGAGCCTACGCCTACCTCAGAAAGAGCTTCAGCAACATTACCTATTCGGTTTTCTCCTTGCTGTGCCGCTTGCGCTGCTCTTAAAGACCCACCAGACTCTTGTAAAAGATTCTGAGTTTGCTGTAAAGACTCTGAAGACCCCACGGGTAAAGCCTTAGGGTCCACTGTCTTTGATAGTTTTCCCCATAGCGCTGATATTTCTTCTGGTCCAAACCCCATAGCTCTTGCTGCGGGTTTAAATAACTTTAGAGTTCCTAATGTAGCTATGTCAAAACCCATTGAGATTAAAGAATCTTTTGCTGCTTCGCTAAAATCAGGTTCTCCTGACTCAATGTAATCCGTTGCAATACTGCCACCAAAAGTTCCTATGCCTCCACCAACAATGCCGCCACCAACCATCCCAGGAAGACCACCAACGGTCCCCAGTTTAGCGCCTAATGCAGCTCCCGCTATTCCCCCAGGAATATCCATATTTCTCCCTACCGCGCCACTAATATCTTCAACGGTTTGCCCCATAGAGGCTCCCCCTTGGGCGTAAGAAGGCGGCATACCCCTAAGTTCGTCAGTGATAGGCGAACCCATGGGAGCTGGGGGCATAGCTGCCCTAGGGTCTGCACCTAGGGGTGTAGGAGGACCAGCGGGACCAAAGGCTCCCTGAGGACCCCCTTGGCCGCGCTGAGGTTGACGAGAGAGTTTTACTTCCTCCCTTGCCGTGTTTAACCAAGAGGTTGCAGTTTCAGAGTCTAACTGCCCAGCACGTACTAGGGTGTCGTATAGAACAGTTTGACTTGTTCCTCTTGGCACATCAGGTACGATTCTACCATCGGGGAGTTTAACTTTACTGGTTGTAGCGGCTTGAGCAGGTTCCATTATTCATCATCTCCCACAGGCATAGTTAAAGAATCCACCGTATCTGTAAAGGAAGGCAAGGTATTCTCTTTTTCCTCCCTTTCGTCCTTTTCTTTTAGATACGCTTCCCAGCTCTTGTTTATAAAGGTGTTCTCCCTGTTTTCTGAAATATGATCTTCTGCAAACCTGTTGTACTCTAGCGACAATTCTTGCGCTCTAGCATAGCTTTTTAACCAATCTCGAATGTCTTGTACAGAAGCATTATCAGGCAGAAATCCAGACATAGCTAACGCAACGTCTTTGTCAGAGGCGGAACCAGGAGGAAGGTTTTTCATAGCCGCGCTGTTACGCAGTCCTTGGTAATCAGTTTGTAATGCGTCTACTACCTCACGAATACCCGCTGCGTTTCTAAAGGATTTTGCTGCTCCGCCTACAACACCCCCTGCTGTTGAAAGACCCACCCCTTCGGTATCCATCCATTGTGTAAATCTAGATGAAAGAGACTGGGCCCTAGAAAGCCTAGTACCCGCTGCCCGAGATTCCTCGACATATTCTTGAAGTATTCCTTGCATCTTAGCAGTCATAGGCTCATCCATGCGTGACCCACTTTTACCACTACGAGGGCGAGAGCGATAAAGTCTTTCTTTTTGCAGGTCTCGTTGTAAGGTGTCCTTCCACTTATAATATTCCGCAGCCGTCCTGTCGCCTGTTCGTAAATACCTTACCCACAGGTCGTCTTCTTCGTCCGTTGCAATTTTAATAGCTTGGGTACGAGCGGCTTGATCGTCTATATCCGCTTGACCTTCTTCTAATAAAGCTACGTTACTATTTGTAATGCTGTCAGCTCTTTGCATTAACTCCTGTCCTTCCCGTATTCGACCTTGTTTTATCATTAGCCCAGCAGCCTCTCTAAGCATCTTAGGGTCCTGAGAAGTTACAGCAGAAGCAGCCTGACTGTTACTAAGCTTCATTTTATCCTGAGAGGTAGTATAGTCACCTTTTGTGTCTCCCATAGCCTTGCCCAGTCCTTGGCTAAACTGCCTCAAAAGAGGATTCATGTTATCCATGGGACTAGAGGGCATACCCCTCACACCTTGGTTGTCTTGGTCAAGGATGGGTGAGTTGCTTATAGCTTGATTAAGCTGTCCAAACATACTAGGTAAATTGCCTGCCATTTTAAATTACTCCCTTTATTTTTTCTGTATAAGGCTCTGTCGCTGTTTAAAGCTTATCCCACCAGTCCACCGCAGCTTCCCATAGTTTACCAGTACTTGAGTCAATAAGACCACCAAGTGCCGTCTGCTGTTGCGAGGTTCCTGTTAAGAAGTCTGACAATGCTCGGCCTTTAAGGTTCTCTATGTTTACGTTAGTAGCAAGACCACCCACTGCGAGGTCGGATAACATCCCTGCTCTTGTAGTGCCTCTTGCGTCATTTAAGTTATTTTGTTGTATAACTTGGTCTCCATATCCCATAAGTTCAGCATTAGGTTTATAGCCTTGGTCCATCATACCTATGCCGCGAGTATATTGATTCTGTAGCTGTGTTTCAGCCGCAGAGCCTGCACCCAACCAGTTAGCTGACTGCTGTTCCTGCACCGCCTTAGAATACGCTAGTTGCTCTGGGGTTCCCCCGTACATTTGAGAGGTCATTCCAGAACGACCAGAATTTCTTAACTGCTGGTTCATTCGCGCTAATTCCCGCTGTCTTTCAGGGTCTTGCGCTTGATTCATTGCCGCATAAAGTTCATTCTGACGGTCAAGGGGGTTTGCTGTAGAAGCTTTTAGCTGCTGTTGACCTTGAGAAAACATATTATCCTGCACACGTTGCATCTGTGGCATAAGATCGTATTCCATTCCCTGTCCAATAGAATTAGCGCCTCCTAAAGAGCTTGTAACGCCATAGGGAGTAAACGCAGTATTGTCGTTAATTGTGTCCTCCGTAGCATTTAATGTAGTTTGAGTAGCCTTAAGCCTATCATTTAAGCTATCGTATTGATCGTACAGGCCATACCCCGCAGAGGCTATTGGTAAATAAGTTTCAAAAAGTCCTGCCATTAGAATGTCCCTCCGTCAATTTGGGGCACCGTAAGGGTACCTGTAAGCGCAAGAGACGCGGCGCTTATGTTTCCCGTAAGCGCAAGTGTATCTCCGCTTAAGCCCCCTGAATAATTCCCTGCTACGTTCTGAATACAGCTTTTAATTGCAGGGTCTATTATAGAAAATTGATCTTCAAACTGTAAACCTGTGATAAGTTTTAAAGGGTCTCCCGTTACAAGACCGTCTTTGTCAGAAAAAAAGTTTAGTTGATAGTTATACGCAGTAGTCATATTATTCTCCCAAGCAGTGCTTGTATGTTAACTTCTTGTATGCTGAAATGAGACCCGTTTACTGTAGCTTCAAACCCAAAAGAAACAACTCTTCCGCTGCCCCATACGTTAAGCTGCCTAGAAGAAACAAGACCACCTTGACCGCTATACTCGGCGGTTGCGGCTGGGTCTGTTTCAGCATTAAACTCAGCATTTTCGTTGTAATAAAATAAGTCAGAGCCTTTTTGTGCTAACCTAACAACATTTCGGCTGTTGTCATAGTTAAAAACCCAAGCTAAAAAAAGAGCAACCCCAGCTCCCCCCGACACTGTAATGTCTACTTGTTTTAAAAACTTAGTTCTGGAAGGGGCGTCAAAAGATTGGGGCTGTGTCCAATATCTAAAAGGAATTCCTGTAGTAGTGGAAGAAACCGAGTAAGTAATTGGTAGCTCAATAGGAGCCACAGAAAAAGGAGTTCCATTGGCTACAAAGCTAGTGTCAGCGTCTTTAGTGTATAGGTATAAACCCCCCATAGCACCATAATACGTTGCTCCTGCTATTGTTCTTACTCCGCAAGTTAAACGCCTGTTGTTCCACAATGTTGCTTTATAACCCCCGTTTTCTAATATATTCTTTGTTTCAAAAACGTAAGTAGAGCCTATTCCTGGAAAAATCAACGTGTATATTGACTTTTCTGGGTTGTATACACTTGTAATAGTTGGCGCGGCTGTCCGAAGTATTGAACTTGTTATGTCATCTTTTATGTTTAAAGAAAGATCGCCTATAGGCATAGACTTTTCTTGTATTGTTCTTGAAAAACTACGCAAACCAGACGCATCTAAAAATACAATGTCGGTACCTATTACGGCTAAAGAATCTCTTGCTATGCAGCCTATGCCCCCTACTGTGTCTATTAAAGAGAGGTCAACTGTAGCCTGAGAGGGTATAGAGTAAACAAGAATGCTTCGCCTGCCAAAAATAATTAAAAAATCGTTGTGGACTTTAAGTGCTGTAATTTCATCTGTACCGTTAGGCCAAAACTGTTTAACGTCTATTGTTATTGCCCACGTTAGAGCAGCCCCCACTGTAAGAGAAGAAACCAAAATTATACCCTTGTTATTTTCAAACCCTCCAACAAAAAGCCTGCCAAATCCTGTTGTTGCACAAGAGGGCTCACCCGCTGCGCTAGGCCATTCAGACCCCCCGCCCTCAGTATAGTTCATTGATATTAAAGCCGTTGTACTAATGGCGGGCTCAAACACAAGTATATGCTGACCTTCCTGAATAAAGTAACACCTATCGTCAAGGCTCACCATTTGCCAGCTATTCTTTGTAGCTGCGAGTGTGTAACCAGCAGGCAAAGTAAGTGCAGTTAAGTTTCCATTTAATACGCTTTGTAAATATATGTTTCCTCCTCCGCACACAAAAAACCAGCTTCTTCCTAGTATGTCTATAAACTCAAGCGCCCGTTCTGCGGGGTACTGGTTTAAAGTTGTTGCTGGGTTTTGTGTATAAGCTTGTAGCCCATTTCTTGACCCAATTCGTCCAAACCCGTCAATTACACAATGATCTGCAATAGCTGCAAAAGAAGTAGACATACCTACGGGAGAATCTTGGGTATTTAAACCGTAGTATCCTGGAGCAGGTATGGGAATAGATGTTTGAGGTTGCACAGCCATTATGCGGTGCCTACATTGCTTTGACTCATATCAGAAGGATTGTACCAAAACAGTTCTCCTGAAAACCTTGAAGAATCCATAGCTATTGCGTCAGAAAGAGCTGTGCCTGCCATAGCAAAAAGCTCTCCTGTGGGGGTTCCCCCTATCTCTCCTCGTTCTCTGGATGCTAAAGCTGTAGCTAAAAGATACACAGGTAAAGCAGGTACTTTTAGCTTGTCTGTAGCCCCTACAAGTTGAGCTTGGTGGGCTGACCTATATACAGTCAGTGGAGTTTCAACACTAGCGGGACCCGTTAAACGTATCTGCGTTGTTCCGTTTGTAGCCGCTGCGGGGTTAGCTTCATCCCACAGATCGGGCGCAAAACCATACGCTGAGGGCACCGATTCGCCCACAGGAGTAGTGGCGTTTCTAGCGTATAAAGCTCGTATTCTTTCAAGGGGGATAGGTGTAAGCACTGCCCCTGTTAAAGTGTTCACTACGCTTTCTATGTTATAAGTAACACCAAGAGAAAGAGGAAGAGGGACGTCATATACGCCTTTAGCAACAGTTACGGAGTCTGCTCCCCTAAGGGCCCCCCATTCCCAAGAATCTTCAACAGTGTTTTTAGCGTCATTAACAGCCGCCCCTATCATACTGTAAAAGGGGTTAGAGTTAAGGACTGACGATGAAGCCTGTGTTTCCCGTAGCCGCATTAGCACCTGATTTATAAGTTGTAAATAAGTCATACTATCTCCTTTGCCTTGACCTAACTCTACTAAACATACTAAGTTGCTCCGCTCTTGAGGGGTATCGAATTCTAGGAGTAGCCATAAACGGCACAGGGTCTCTTGATGATTTTGAGAGCATACCGCCCCCTTTTCCTTCGGGTCCCGCTGGGCCTTCCCCTCCGCCGCTGCCGTCTGTGCCGTCTGTGCCGTCCTTGCCGTCCTTACCTTCCTTACCTTCCTTGCCGTCCTTGCCGTCTAGACCGTCAGTTACAGTGTCTAGAACAGGAGTTATAACTGTTATAGGGTCAGGAGTGGAAGTTTCTGGGCCAGTAATATTGCCCGTAAGTTCACCACTGGGATTAGGATTGAGGTTTGTGAGGGTGGGCGTAGGTATGTTAATAGGAGTGTTTGGAGGGTCCTCAGTAGGAAGCCTTTGGGCAGTAACAACCACCTCTTCTAAAAGAGGGTCCTTTTCTTCGTCATCTTCTTGAGCTGGCGCGTTATCGTCCCAAATAGCTTCAGGTGGAATTTGACCTTCCATAATGTCATCAATATATTGAGCTAAGGAAGCTGTAGTCCAAAGCCTGTCGGCCAGTCCCTGAGGTGCATTTGGAAATCTAAATTGAACCCCCTCTGGCATTACTCCAGTAACAATCACTTCTTCCATCATACCGGGAAGGAAGTAGTCTACTATTTTATCAGCAGGAGTTACTACTTGTTGGAAACCCCCAATATTTACCGTGTCCTTACCATCAACTCTAAGGGTAACGGGCTGCTGCTGTACTGTGTCAATAGGATTACCAAAGGAGTCACGCTGTAGCCGAGTCTCCGATAAGGGGCTAGAACTATACTGACCTAGACTATTCTTTTCGTATGCACCGCTTGCGTCTGGGTTGCCTAAGATGTCTACTGCTTCTGTGCTGGGAGAGGACCCCACTTGGATTGGAGAAAGTTCTATAGGGGTGCCGTCTGCGTCCGCGCGCATTCGGTCGAAACCGTCCCCAGATTCTTGTGCTGGGACAAAGTCATCAGAAGAAGCTGAACCTTGGCCCCCTGTTGGTCCCATTTCAACCCACTGGTTGTCACCATTAAGGTCGTATACTGTTCCATCGTTTTTCAAAGAATTGCCCGTAGAGTCTACTGTAGGAAGCCCTGCGTCCTCTATTCCATCAAGGGTTTGCTGCCAATCAGCGTTAGATACGCCCCCAGTTCCACTGTTGCCTTGGCCTCCAGTGCCTTGGCCTCCAGTGCCTTGGCCTCCAGTG
>TARA_R110002153_G_scaffold5754_7_pt1 | contig 19637 bp, 32 predicted proteins | sample TARA_R110002153 | Tara Oceans TARA_R110002153 (sample SAMEA4398193) | marine metagenome | biome: Polar Biome; feature: [SRF] surface water layer (ENVO:00010504); material: water (ENVO:00002006), including particulate matter (ENVO:01000060) such as... | depth 5 m
CATGGGGCGCCCAATAGACTATATTTCATTTGGCGACGATAAAATAACCTTTATAGAAATTAAGAGCGGCAACAGCCAGCTTTCCTCAAAACAAAGACTCATAAGAGATTTAGTAAAGAACAAGCATGTAGCTTGGAAAGAAGTGAGAATCAAATAAATTTAACCCATAAAATATATGAAAAAAATAGTAAAACTACTGCTAGCCTTCGGGCTTTCTATTAACGTCGCCTTAGCTGCAAACACAGCGGAGATTGGATACACATCTGATTATCTATACAGAGGCTCTCAACAGTCCCAAGAGGCAGTTCAAGCTGCAATTGGTTTTGAACAAAACGTCGCCGGCTTAAATGCTAGTCTTGGATTGTTCACAAATCAGTCTGTTGACTCAAGTGCCGATAGCTATATCGTTTCCGCTGGAGTTGCTGACTCGTTTTTGGATGGATTGTTAGGAGCTTACGTTGGTCTTAATCATGTTGAAGATGTTCCGGGGTCCGCTTTTTCGGAAGTTCAGGTTTCAGTATCTATTGACTGCCTGCTTAGTCCAACCTTATCTGCATACAGGGATCTTGACGACTCTCTTTATACATTTGAGCTGTCCGCTTCTCACGATATTGAGCTTGGCTTTGCCGACTTAGGCTTAGAGTCTTCGGTTGGCAATACTGATGTTTCAAATATTGACTCCAGAACTTATTATTCTGTTGGAGTTGATATTAGTAAAGATTTAAGTGAGTCTGCTTCTGCTTCTTTGTCTGTCGATTATGTCGACGCAGATGACATTGAAAGAGAATTTGTATTCGCTACAGCATTAACATTCCAATTCTAAAAATTATGAAAGATACATTAGATACAATCAAAACCTATGCTGGGGGTATTACCAGCGTCTTATTGTCGTTCATTGGATTACTTGTGATTGCACAAGTAGTATTCGGTGAAACGGCTCCAATTAACGTCATAGGCAACCTGCAAGGCATCGTAAATGGCTTTGTAGGCTCTGGAGCTAGTTTAGCTGGAGTGATCACCCTACTTCTTGTAGTGGCATTGCTTGGGCAGTTGAACGGAAAATCTGACAAATAGTTAGATTTAAGTCTTGACTTATTAAGGAGAGGCGGCTATAATGGTCGTCTCTCTTTTTTATATACAATTACATATTATTTTTATGAAAGTATTATCTTTATTTGCTAATGTTGGCTTCGGGGAATTTGAATTAATTCAAAACGGTTTTAATGTTGTGGTTGCGAATGAGCTACTTGACGATAGAGTAGACTTTTATAAAAAATTGCATCCACAAACAAAAGAAGTTATAGCTGGCGATATTTCTCAGCCAAAAGTAAAAGAATGCATAGTGAATGCGGCTCACAAGTTTGGCCCCATAGATATCATTATTGCAACACCTCCATGCCAAGGCATGAGTTTAGCTAATGCAAAAAAAGCATCAAACGACCCTCGAAATACATTAATCGTGCATGCCATGGAGGTTTTTCTAAAAACTGAAGCTAAGTACATGTTAATTGAAAATGTCCCAAACATGCCCGAGACATATATTAATCATGAAGAGTATGGTAGTATTAAAATTGCAGATTATATTAAAAAATCAATACCTGAAAATTTTCAATGCCATACTAAAGTTTTAAACGGAAAACACTTCAACACACCCCAAGAGCGCAAGCGTTCTATCACCTTAATATCGCAGAATAGACGGTGGGACTTTCCTGATGAAAACCTAGAGCTTCAAACTTTAAAGTCAGCCATTGGTCACTTACCAAGCCTTGAAGCTAACTGCTCATCTCCGCTGAAGTGGCACTTTAGTTCAAAACATAATGAAAGGCATGTAGATTGGATGAAGCATACTGCTTCTGGAAACGGAGCTTACTTTAATGCCTTAAAGCACTACCCATGTTGCATTATTGAAAATGATTCACCTGACACTATCAAGGAGTTAATTAAAAATGGCTCAGTCGGATGGCACACAAACCCTCCAATTTTAATAGATAGCGAAGGAGTTGAATCTAAAGCTAAAGTTACGAGCTTAAACTCTAATGGTGTGGTTAAATTATTTGCAGAAATACCGCCAAAACACTCCTTAAGGAGAGAGATTTATGGTTTTACTACAGCCTACAAAAGAATGAGTTGGAACAAGCCCGCCCCCACAGTTACCATGACTAATGGCTCTATATCTAGTCAAAATAATGTGCATCCTGGATGCCTCATTCAGCCCGATGGAATATTTTCTGATGCTAGAGCTTTGACGGTTAGAGAAATCTTGCTGCTCTGCGGTTTAAGTGCCGACGCTTTAGATAGCTTTGCCCACAACCTAAATGCTTATCCTGATAAAAAGTTTAAATTTAAATCTGGAATATATGGTTACGATTATCATCCCTCTTTCATTAGAAAAGTTCTAGGTGAATTGTTTTTGCCTAAAATGGCTTCAGCTATTCTAAATACTTTACACCAACATCAAGGCAAACAATTAACATTAGACATTTAAAACAGCAATGATTCCTCATAAAATACAATTATTAACCCACACCGACTACGAAGGTAGCTCTAGTAGCTATAACGCTTTTGTTTATGAAGATAAACATCATGCGAAACAATTAAATTTATGCTTCAACAATAATCAGCGTGCAAATTTCGATGGAACAAATTTACTCGAAAAAGACTATAAAAAATTGGAATGGGACAACAAGACATTATTAAGAATTTTTAACTTTACAAGAAGCCTCGGCAAGCAAAAGGTTTTGAAAGATTTCCTACGGGAGGGTGGAAAAAATGATATTAATTTAATTTTTCCGTCGATACTGCTTAACTGTCACACGGAGAGTACTATTAAGTTTATTGAAGATTCGGTAGGCTTAAATGAAAACTTGCAGGAAAGGCATCCAATTAAGTTTTGCTTTGATTTATTGTCTGGGTGGGTTCCGGAAGCTTTAATTCACAGTTCAAATCTTGGGTTAAATAAGTCTGGATGCGACTATGACTATGTATTTCGCAAAGGCTCAAACATTAATCATGATTCGGATTTTAAATTTCAAAATAAATCTATCGAACTGAAGGTTGATTATACAAACGTCATTAAACGCAAAGATCATTTTCATTTCAGGTATAATAAGTTTGACAAATTACTTTCAAGTAATAGTTTTATTTTTATTATTAATATACAAGAATTAAAATATTATTTTTATCCCGCCTCCACTTACAAAGACTCTCTTGAATTTAAATTCCTAGAAAGAGTTCCTTGCTTTAGCAGGGGAAAGAGCGTTCCGGGCTACGAAGCTTCGGGCTGGAGAGGTCTGCCGTCAACTGAATTAACCACACCAAACTTAAAAAATACTTTAAGTAAAATTAATGACCTAGGTCAATTCACTAACAAAACTAAAAATCTCATTGTCAACAAAACTGAAAACCTTATTGTTTCATTATTTTAAAAAAATTTTCGACAAAAACTGAAGGCATAGTGGACTATATATATTAAAGTAGAAATTCATCATTTAAGTTTTTATAATAATACATTATGCCAAACGATAATGATTTATTTATTTCTGGACCTAGAGATTATGACGAACAGACAGACTCTTTCCGCATAGATTTAGAAAACTTAATATATAGATACATAGATGAGTACGACATTAACACAATAACTATAATAGGTGCCATGCAAGAAAAAATAGTTGAACTCTCGAGCGAGGGTAATATTGAATTTGAATCAGATATTGACATAGAATAACACATGAATAAATTAATTGGAATAACAGGCTTCGCCCGATCAGGTAAAGACACAGCGTATCAAAGGAGTAAAATCCTTCTTGAAAAAGACGGGCATAAATGCTTTCGTTTTGCATTTGCTGACGAGCTCAAAAGGGAGTCTGACCCTTTTTTATTAAAGCATACAGGAATCTCTGCGTTTACCGAAGATGCCAGAGAAAAAGAAATTATTCGGCCATTTTTAGTTACCTATGGTACTGAAATTAGAAGGAAGCTTGATCAGAACTGTTGGATCAAGACGGTGCAAGATCGAGTTATTGAAAAACTAAATGAAGGCTATTTTGTTTTTATTACTGATGTTAGATTTAAAAATGAAGCTCAATGGGTAAAGATGAATGGAGGCTTACTTATTAATGTCTCAAGGGAGAACATTAAACCCGCCAATCATGACGAACACAAGCAACATCATTTCATAAAAGGGATGGTAAACTACAATATATTCTGGGAGACCTTTGGGGATGGTAAAATTTCCTCTTGCGATGAACATTTAATTCCCACATTGAGTCATATTATACAGTCTAGACCCGCCGTAGAGCAATTGATGTAATCGAGAAAATATTCCTGGTTGAAATCGCAAAGAAAGTGGACGATAAAAAAATGCAAAATATATTTACATATAATATTAAAAACGTGTAAACTAGTATGTTATGAATATTGAACTTGACTTCTCAGACGAAATTAATGCGAACAAAAAGTCAGGCGAGAAAGATAGGCCTGATTCTAAATCTTGGAAAAAAGCTCAATCTCCAAAGAAAAAATCTAAAGCTCTATCTAAAGAAGATTTTAAGCCTCATGCTATGTATGACAAAAAAGGTAAAAAGCACATGGCCAAGACATACGAAGATCATATTAAAATGAAAGACATGGGTTATACCCATGATTCTAAAAACATTAAGAGTTGAATTCGTGAGCGATGTGCAAAAAAAATACTCTCAAACAGAAAAGGGTAAAGATGCTATAGAAAAAGCTAGAAAAAAATACGACAACAAAAATCCAGAAAAACGCAGGCTTCAAAAAAAAGAGTATATGCGCAGAAAAAGGCAAAAAGACCCAAATTACTGCAAATGGAAATAACTTGACAACCTAAACATATTGTGCTAATATAAGCATATTATGGGAAGAAAGAAAAAGTTAATTCAATCTAAAGTTAAAAATGTTAAATTTCAATTTGATCAATACTGGTCAATCAAATACATAGAAGTTGACCCAAATTCTAAACAGTCAGATTATAAAGTTATAATTAAAGCAAGATCTAGCGATTTAGCTAGATCCATTTTGAAAATAAAATGCAAGGAAACAAACCCCCACTGCAAAATTAAAGGGGTTTCAATTAACATGCTTCACTCTAATTCCACCATAAACGGATTAAGGTTAACCTTGAAAGATTGGGAATGCGTGAAGGAGTCGTCTTTCCCTAATTCTGTTAATGTTTTGTTTAGATTTAATTCGGAACGAAGCGAAAGACATAAAAAACACTTGAAAAACCTAAGACAAAATCACCCCAAGGTTAGTGTTAAATATTCAGGTCAAAACTTGAGCCAAAAACAAAAAAACCACATGAAATGGGACGGTAAGTGGAAGCCTTGGCCTAAGGTTGAGAGAGAGGCTTTGAAAGAAAAAATATTTATAGGTCTAAAGCTTAACAATAATTGCAGGCTCAAAGCTGCCAAGTATGTTTCTGTTAGTCAAAGATACTTTCAAAAACTTCTGAAAAAATTCCCAGAAGTAGATTGGGCGAAAGAATTTCCTGTTCAACGCTATAAGTTTAGCTCTGAAGATAATTCAAAAAGGCTTGAAAAACTTAGAGAGTCTAAATTGAAAAGCAAAGAAGCTTTTCTTCAGGAAATGTCTCCCAAGGTTATTTCTTTATTAGATCAAGGGTGTTCCTATGTATCAATATGCAAATCTTTAAAAACTTCTAAAATAACCATCAACAACTGCATTCAATATCATGAGCATAAAAAATAAATTTGACGAATGGCTTGTAGCCTATCAAGAAGACTTTGCTAGAATTATCGGGAAGCATAGGTATACAAACCATGCAGTAGATTCAGATGATTTACTTTCAGAGATAAACCTTGCCATATTTAAAGATAAAGAAAAAATACTAAACAAGGATATTGAAAGTCAGGAAGACTTCGGTAAATTAATGTACAGTTATGCACGTAACCACATTAAGTGGAAATCTGATGGGGTGTCCTTTCGAGATAAAAAGTACATTCAATACAAAAGAGATTCAACTCATACTAATTCAGAAGGCTCTACTGTAACTTTGTTTGAATTAATGTGCGATATAGAAGGCGAGGAAGACGAATCTCAATCGGAGTTAAATAAATCAGACAAAGCTGCAAATATAATTAAATATATTAAAAATTATAGCCATTTCTTAAGCCCTCATCAAAAAAACGTGCTAGACTTACTTCTTATGGGTAAAAACTTTCCACAAATGGCGGAGCTTTTGGGAGTTAGCCATCAAGCGGTGCAGAGTGTCTGTTCAGATATGGCGGGTAAGATTAAATCTTATATAAAGGTAGAAATAAGCTCTGAGGACGAATCTAAACTTCTATCTAAGGGTCATGAGTCAATTAAATATCTATTTGGGACTGAAAGGCAAAAAGAAAGGGGTATTTGTTAATTATTCGCAAAGACTCCCGCACAGTTATGTGTATATATATGTTAACATAATATAGAATATTATTGATAATAATTTTATTATAATATATTAATATAAAAATGAACTTCAGGACGCTCGTAAACAAAGCTAAATATAAAAATGTATTTAACAAAATTCACAAATCCCACTACTCATCAGGGTCGCACACAGGATCTCAAATTACTGAAATCGACCTAGCCTATCTTGATGTATTTAATAAATTAAAAAAGCTCCCAACTAAAGACTCATCAAAACTAGAGTTGCACCTTGAAGATGCTGAGCTTGATGAAGAGAAATATATTGCAGTCAATCTTTACGACGGAGATGAAGATCAACTTTATGCTTTAGATTTTCAGCCTTGGTCAGACTTAATTGACTGTGAAGTAAAATCTCATGCAAAATTAACCGATGATGAAATTGTGGCCCACTTATTATGGGAAATTACATTTTGGGGCTTTTCTGAAGAGAGAATAGCAGAACAGGCTAAATCTCTACCAAGCATAGATTAAAACCTATGCAAATTAAAAGTTTATACGAAATAGCTCCTCACAAAAAGTCTCCATACACTGTTGAGGCTGTAGTTGAAATCCCTAAAGGTACAAGCGTTAAGTACGAGTATGATTCTAAAGGTTTTTTTCGCTACGACAGATGCTTGACTAGCGCAATGGTGTATCCAGCTAATTATGGATTTATTCCTTCTACATATGCTGATGATGGAGACCCCCTTGATATATTAGTTTACAATCAAGCTCCAATAGATAGAGGTACTGTGGTTGAGTGTTTAGTTGTAGGTGTTCTGGATATGGAGGACGAGGGTTCTACGGTAGGTATGCATAAAGACTACAAAGTTTTAGGGGTGCCTACCTCCCACATCCGCAAGCTTAAATCATTAAAAGATATCGACCCTTTATTTTTAGACATATCAAAAAATTTCTTTCTTCATTATAAAGATTTAAACAATAAAGAGGTTAAGGTTTTTGATTGGCACGAAAAAGAAACAGCGTGGGACATTATCAACGAATCTATCAATCAATTTCTAAATATTCAACAAAAATGACTACATTAATCTTAATAGGAGCATTAGCAGTTCTTTATCTTGTTTGCTGCTGGAATAAATACTAAATAAAATAATAAAAATCCATTTTAAATGTGTATCTAAATTGCATATGAAAAGAAAGATTCTTATTATGGGATTGCCAGGATCTGGCAAGACTACGTTGGCTGAAATTTTAGTTAAAAAACTAAAAGCAGCTTGGTTTAATGCTGACGCAGTCAGGCAGGATATATACTCAGAGCTTGGATTCTCCCCTCAAGATCGACTATCTCACGCCACCAGAATGGGCAAATTATGCGATTGGGCCAAAATGGGCGGGAGTTATGTGATTGCAGATTTTGTATGCCCAACTCAAGAAACTCGGCAAGCATTTAATGCAGATTTCACAATATGGGTTGATAGGATTCAAGAAGGTAGGTATGAAGACACAAACAAAATGTTCGAAGCTCCCAAAAATGCGGATGTTACTTTGGGTGAAGGTTCTGCGGATGAATGGGCTAAAATTGTAATTAATAAATTAAACTCAAGTGAATCTTGGGACAATCAAGCTCCAACAGCCTTATTAATTGGGCGCTATCAGCCTTTTCACGTTGGCCACAAAACTTTAGTTGCTGAAGCATTAAAGAGAACCGGTCAATGCTGCATAGCTCTTAGAGATGTCGGAGGAATTGACGACAGTAATCCGTATGATTTTCAAAAAGTAAAAAAAGAAATAGAATCTGCATGTATAGAGTTTGGAGACAAGATTAAAGTTGTTGAACTTCCAAATATCATGGATGTATTTTATGGCAGGGGAGTTGGTTATAATATTGAACAACTGGAGTTAAGTAAGGAACTGCAAGAAGTTTCTGCTACAAAAATCAGAGATGGTCAAATCGGTCAGGACGGAAAACCTTTAGGTAAAAGGCCTAAATAATTTCTTGTGTAACTTACTATGTGAGGTTTTTTTGTTTTTTATTGATGCTTAGCGGCTGCGTCCATAACAAGAATCCTCAGATTAATGACACTAACTTAAATTCACAAAGTAGAGACTGGCTTAAAGTTTACGAGCACGAATTAAAAACGGCAATCGAAAATGATGACGGCGAGGCTTATTACTTCTTCTGGCCAGAATATTTAAAAGAATATGACAAAGAAAGATACAAATGATTTACTCTAATAAATTATGTTTAGTTCTTCTCGCCACATCTAAAGAATACAGATCTGGAGAGGTTCATAAATGCCTCGATTCATATTTCTCATCAGAAGCGTCTCAAGGGCATTCTATTGACGTTAAGATTTTCTTTAACAACGGCGACTTATCTAATTATTCAGATTTATTAAAATACGAAAAAAGTAAAAATATTAATAAAGTTATAATTAAAAGCCTGAAACTTGAAGGGATGGATGACTTATATTGTAGAACCCCTCAAGAACTTAAAAATTTACAAAATATTAAAATTCCACTTCTTGGGGGCTCCGCTGGACCTAATAATTTATTCTTTAATAGCATGATCCCTTTAATGGGCGAGCCTTACAGGGACTACTTAATGATCGAATGCGATACCCTTCCCATTAAAAACTACTGGGCAGATAAGGTCATAGAATACTGCAGCAACTCATCATTTATGATCGCTGGAAGTATGTATAGAGGCAAACATCAACTTCCCTCTTTTGATTCTTGGACTGGGCATTTAAATGGAGTAGCTATTTACAGACGATCTGAAAACCTTAAATCTTTCTTAAGTTTGTCAAGAAAAACCATTATCAATAAGGTAGCTTCAAATAAAAATTATTTCGTAAGCTTTGATGTTGGTATGCATAATTTTCTGGGCACACTTAATGGGAGAAAATATTTCAATAATCCAGATCTACCCGATAACATGTTAATAGATTCACCGATTATTTCCAATTTTTCACTACCCATCGACACAGCGACCTCAATAAAAAGTGTAAAAGAACAGTATCCACAAACAATTATATTACATCAGAAGACATGACTCTTACAAAACAATCACCTAGAATCCCAGTTTTCTTGCATATACCCAAGAACGCCGGGACATACGTAATTCATGTTCTTACGAATTATTTTAATAGATTGTGCGGTGATTGTAAAAATATGCATATGCAACGATTAACAGTGATCGGCGATAACTACAACTTAACAATTTTCGTTAGATTCCGTACAGACTACTGGAAGACCGATAAAAACATCGCGGAGCATCATATTAGAGCTCCTAGAGCGAGAATGACCAAGTTGCCTACTCTCAAGACATACATTGAGAACGATCAATTGGATATACTTTCAATCGTAATAGAGCCGGAAAGTGGAGAATTGCGACCTAGCTTTAGTTTAGTTGATCAAATTCTAAACATGTGTAAATCATCTGGAGCATACTTCGCAATCGCCCGAGAGGCTTTCTCACGGCAGCAATCGCTATACCATTACCTCACAGGACAAGAATCAAAGCATGAACCTACGCATGGCAGCATCAAACAACAGTCATTTATTGAGTACCTAAATTCTGAATCGCTCGAGGATAGCTGGTCAATCCGCACGGTTACAGGAATGCAGAACCTCTGGCAAATAACCGAGTTTTGGTTTAATATGGCTTGTAATTTATTTGATTCGTTAGAATTTAAAATTAAGAACATAAAAGAGACAGATATATTAATTGATGAAGTATTGCAAGAATGCTTCGACTCTCCGGTGGTTGCTTCAGACAGAGATAATAACATGAGAAACAGTACAAATATAAAAAATAAAATCACAATAGATGATCTTGATGATGTTACTAGGTCGAAATTTGAAGCACGTACACACTGGGACAGAAAGCTATGGGAGAGATATTGTGAGGATTAAAAAAAGCGGGATAGCTTACGATTTAATTATCAAAGATGAACTTATTATATTAGATAGCTCTTTTGAAGATCACTCTTACTACACAAAAGAATTATTGCATAAATTAACTCAGCAATATTCACGAGAATATAAACGACCTTGTATTTTCAACACCATGAATCAAAAAATCTCAGATGATAAATCTATTTTCTATAAAAACTTTTGCTGGCAATTGTACAAAAAAATTATACCACCTATGTATGATAAATATAAATATCATTTCACATATTTGTGCGGGCATCCAAGAAAAGATAAACTTCATGTATTATCCAGTTTGTTTGTCCATGATTTATTAAAAGGAAATCTCTGGTCTTGTGGGTCTATTAAATCAAACCATAATTTAAAGCTTCCAGATTTACCAAAAATCATTGATTATGACAAATCTATAAAAAAAATTAGCAAAGCGTGGGCAGAAATAGATGAAGATTTTTATAAATATTCTCGATTCAGCTTGGTTCAAGAAACGGAAATGTCAAATCGATCAAATCGTTATACAGAAAAAACTTACAAGTGTTTCTGGATGAAGCATCCATTTATTATCGCAGGTAATTACCAAGCATTAAAATTGTTAAAACAAGACGGCTTTAAAACATTTCACCCTTACATTGATGAAAGTTATGACGAAATACAAGATAGAGACGAAAGAATATCGACAATAATAAAAGAAGTTAAAACTCTATGCAATAAAACAAAAAAAGAATGGAAAGAATTCATGATAAATGTAAATAAAATACTAAAACACAACTATCAACATGCAGCATCACGAAAAAATAACTGATTATATAAAATGATAGACGATTTTCATAAAATTATCTTTATTCATATACCTAGAACTTCTGGAACCTCAATCGAAAGTTTTATGAAAAATGACATGTCAAGATACAACGGAATACTAAAGCATTCCAACGCATCAGAGATATTTGAATCAATTGGAGAAAATAAATGGAATGATTATTTTAAATTCTCTATAACACGAAATCCATACGACATGGTCATATCTTTATATAAAGCTGGGGCGTTTGCTAAGATAGGCTACCTTCAGGGTAAATCTTTAAAACACTTCCTTCATTATTATCAGCCTATGCCTTGGGAGCACGGAGTTACATGTCGTGACTACATCAATAGAAATGACCTTAATCATATAGGTGAATTTAGTAATAGAAGCAAAACTCTAGAATTAATTAAAGAAAAAACAGGCTTAACAATAAATCCGGATCGAGTCTTACAATCAATTCAAGCTAAAGACCCCTTAGGCTCTAAAAAACACTACACAGAATACTACGATGACGAAACTCGTCAAATTGTTGCAGAAAAATACGCAAAGGACATTGAGTATTTCGGATACAAATTTGGAGATTAAGGCATGCTAATATCACACAAACATAAATTCATCACAATTGATATCCCCAAAACTGGAACAAGGTCTTTACGAGAAACTTTTGTACCACAAAATATAATTGATATTGTAGGTGAACCAAACTTAAATGCAGATTTTTATCAACACGGAACTGCACAACAATGTCTTAATTCGTTGCAAGAACTAAACAAAAACTTTGCTGACTATTTTTCATTTACTATTGTTCGTAATCCCTGGGATCGTTATTATAGTTTCTTCAAATATTTCAAAGAATATGCGAAAAAATATAAAAACAAAGATGAAAGCATCACATGGAATGCTCCAGAAATCAATCAAGGGAAAATGTGTGAAGAACTATTTGCGAATAAAACAGATGAAATTGTATTGCGAAGCATCATACTAAATAATTCATGTCAAAGTGATTATTACACAAATGAAAATGGTGAAATCATGGTGTCACATATAGCAAAATTTGAAAATTTAAACAAAGAATTTGAATTACTATGCAACAAAGTAAATGTAAATTATTCACCATTATTCCACGGAAACAAAAGTACTATAAAAAGTAGTTATCATGATGCTTACACTCAGGATACTATTGATTTAGTCGCAAAAAAGGAAGGCGTTGTAATAAAATTAAAAAATTATGGTTATATCTCACAAACATAAATTTATTTGCATAGACCCACCTAAAACTGGAACAAATTATCGCCAGAATATACTTAAGAAGTATGGGGAATTGATTAAAGGTGATCAACATGTAAACTTTAATGAGGTTGAAAATCTTTTCCCTGAAAACAACTTTGAAGATTATTTTGTTTTTGCTTTTGTAAGAAACCCTTGGCGTAGATATCTTTCTTGGTTTAATTTCGTTCGTAGAGATATCGTTAGGGATAAGGTTTCACCTCAAGAATTTCATAAATTCATTAAAACCGTTTTAAACAAAGATCATTTAAAAATTTCAAAACCACAATCCTTTTGGTTCATGCATGAAGGTAACATAAATGTAGATTTTATTGGTAGTTTAGAAAATATCGCTCAAGATATGAGTCATATTTTAAATAAAATCGGACTTCAAGTCCAACTTCCGCAGGAGGCTGCCTTACAATCAACCTATAATCTTAATTTTGACGATGCATACGATCAAGATCTTATTGATTATGTCTCAGAAAAAGAAAAAGATGTAATACAATTAAAAGGATATAAATATTAAATGAATATATTATATTATCACTACTATTGCACGGATCTTTCCTACGATATACTACATTACACACTCAATGAAACCAAGCGATCAGGACTCTATGATAATTTACAAACAATCACAATTAACATTGTAGGAGAGAATGATAAAGACCACTTACAAAAAATAGAAAACGATCTTTTGCCCAGCTTTAACAAGTTACACTTAACAACATACAGAAGTGAAAAATTACAACAATATGTAAGTACATTTTCAGATTTAGAAATAAAGCAGAACCACAGATTATCTATAGGTTCTCACGGAATGGAGCTTGACACATTGAAATATCTATATGATCACATTTCAAGCAATAACCTCGAGTGTAATATTTTATATTTACATGGTAAGGGCTCAGTTAATACGGGCTTTCATAAAGGAAAAGGCTTAAACCGGAAAGAATGGAGAGAGGAAATGTCTAAATATATCATACAAAATTGGAGAAAATGCGTTACAAACTTAAAAACTCAACCCCATGATGGCGCTAATTTCTCGCACGATCATTATAGTGGTAATTTTTGGTGGGTAACGTCAGAACACATCAATAGTAATCAATGTCCAATTGACTATGCAAAATCAAATAAATTTTCAAAATGTAAATTAAGACAATCTCCATACTACAGCGCGGAATTTTGGCTAATTGAATCAAGCAAAAACTATTAACCAACCATGATAAAAGACAATTATATATTTGTACACATACCTAAAACTGCTGGCTCAAGTTTAGAACATCGACTAGGGGGTTTTCCTGATGAAAAATATTATACTACTTATGATCACAATAGGGGAATACCTCTTCAACATTTGACTGCATCTGAAATTAAAAAAGAATTAGGCAAAACGAAGTTTGATGAAAAATATAAATTCACTATAATAAGAAACCCATTTAGCAAATGTATTTCTGAGTATTTTTGGTGGATAAGGTTTCACACCAATCATATATCATTTAAAGATTGGGTGGTAAAAGAGCACTCAGATTTATTAAATATTCCTCAAAAAAGACCTATACTACAAAAACATAACATTGAGCAATATAAATTTATTTATGACACGGACAATAATATTTTAGTTGATTTCGTTGGTCGTTTTGAAAACCTCCAAGAAGATTTCAACATAATCTGCGACAAAATTGGAATTCCGCAACAAGAACTTCCACATCAAAACAAATCAAAACACAAACATTACACCGAATACTACGATGATGAAACTCGTCAAATCGTTGCGGAAAGATATGCAAAAGATATTGAGTATTTCGGGTATGACTTCGGAGGATAGGAAGCAAATGAATGTAATATCATATTTTCAATCAATACCAAACTCTGACTTTTCTCAACAAAGTGAAGAGTTAATTGAGGTATACAAACAATCATGGAGTAAACATGGATGGAAACCAATTGTATTAAATGAAGAATACTCTAAACGCAATGAATTGTTTCATAAACTTGATCTGAATAATCCCGATACTAATTTCTATAAAACAATAAATTCCTCAAACTGGAAATACCATCGCAGTTGTTATTGTCGTTTGCTTGCATATTGTCAATATGTTCGTGAAAATAAAGCAACATTATACTCAGATTATGATGTCATGAATTATGGATTCACTCCAAACGTTTTGAATTTCGCAAAAGAAAATATTTATTTTTGTGGAGAACGAGCAGTTGTGTATCTCGGCAAAGAAGGAGCAAAACAAATAGAAAATGCTATGATGCAGTTTTCATCGGAAGAATTTAAAAATGATGGAAGTTCTTCTGATATGCACGTGATACGACGATATACCAATATTTTTACTCCTGTACACAATAACCTTGAAACAAATGAAAAAGCAAAATGGCCGCATTATTATGTGGGTAATTCATTTGCCGACAATCAAGATAAAACTGTTCTCGTGCATTATGATGGAGGATGTTATCGCAGAGGAGCAGATAGAAAATTGTCAAGATTACAGATAATACAACAACATAATAGATTATGAAAACATACATTATACTAGGAAAAAACGGATACATAGCAGAAGCTATTATTAAAGAATTAAAGTCGCGCGATTTACCTTATGTCGCATGGAGTAGAAGCGATGTTGATTATACAAATCTTGCAGAACTTAAATGCAACCTTTATGTTTTAGGTGAAGATTTACATATAATTAATTGCGCGGGATATATTGGTAAACCAAATGTCGATGCCTGTGAATTAGCTAAAGCTGACTGCATTGAAGGTAATGTCTTGCTGCCTTTAATGCTTGCTCAATTATGCCACGAAAAAGACTACGAGCTAACTCATATATCTTCGGGTTGTATTTATGGTGGCTACGATAAGCACTTTACAGAAGAGGATGCTTCTAACTTCGATTTTCAAAACGGTAGCTTCTATAGCGGAACAAAAGCTCTCGCCGAAAAAGTTGTTAAGCAAAACAACCCAAACACTTATATCTTTAGATTGCGCATTCCATTTGACGAACATGCATCTCCTAGAAACTACATCACTAAATTATTATCTTACGACAAACTACTCAACCTAGACAACTCTTTGTCTCATCGAGCTGATTTCGCAAAGTATAGCATCGACTTGATAGAGCAAAAAGTTCCAAAAGGAATATACAATATAACAAATAAAGGTTTTATTAACGCAAAAGGGGTAGTAGAATTAATAAAAAAGAATAACCTATCAAATAAAGATTTTAAATTCTTCGACGACATCGAATCTTTTAGTAAAGAAACTGTCGCACCAAGATCAAATTGCATCCTAGATACTTCAAAAGTAGAACAATATATTAAGATTAGAACGGCGCAAGAAGCTCTGGAAGATGCGTTAAGTAAGTACATAAGGCATTGACTATTTTGGGTATGAGTTTGGAGAATAAAATATGAAAATCACTTTACTTGGCAACTGCCAAACAAGAGCCTTAACTTGGTATATTCAACAATTAAATTCTAAATTTGATGCTCAATGGGTGTGTATAGAAATGCTTGATAGTAGTGAATGGGCACATAATCCAGCTTTTAAGGGTAAAGATATACCTGTAATAACTGGCATAAATAAAGGAATATCGAGAATCAAAGCATCAGATCTCGTTATATTTCAACACATAAAACCGCAATCCTCACCACATTTTAATTATAAAAAACTAAAGAGCTATTTAGCCAATATTGAATCGATATCAATTAGTTCTATGTATTATAATGTCGAACATCCTGAGTACCTATCAGATATGATTCGTCGCGCAAAAAAACTAAACATAGACATTCCAGCTCACAAAATTATAAAAAAATACGGTTCCAAAATTACGATGCAACGAAAAAACCATCCGCATGTTTTCTATTTTTTAGAATTAGTTCGAGAAATTTGCGCAAAAACAGGCTGGGATTATTACTCCGAAAAGCAATACAATCAATATTTAAAAGAAGGGTATCCTTTTGGTTGAGTGTATATAATAATATGAGCGAATATAAACCAAAACCATTTACAAAAGAAATATCCGAGCAAATGAAGCTCGATATGAACACACCATTTGACGAAAAGCGTACATTATGCAATGTATTAAAACTTGCGTATCGTTGCAGTAAAGAAGAAAGCTACAACTTAGAAGCTGTTCGCGCCTTATTGCTGGAAGGCTTTTGGATGGGACAAAGAATGTCCGCAAAATTATCTAGCGACAAAAAATCTGAATTTAACGACGAGCACCCTGAACAACAAGAGGATGAAAATCCATTCGCTGTAGATTGGAGCAATCTAGATGGACGAAATGTTGCTCGAGGAAATTGGGATTAACACATCAAAACACAATCATTCATATTTAATTGGCGTAATCAATTCTCCTCGACATTAAGCATTGAGTCAGCCCTACATTCATGCATTGATCATGTTCATGTAATTAATAGCGACGAAAACAACTTCAAACCTTACTGGCACAACATAGGAGAGAGCTCTTATTTTACTTCTCAATTCTTGAAAGCTCTCGAGCTTCACGATGGCGAAAGTGTGTTCTTTCATGTTCAAGGCGACACATCATACAGCAATTGGCCTCAGCTCATTAAAGACGCAGGCCATTACATGTCTAAGTATAATGCTGGTATTTATTACCCGAAAGTAAAAAATGTAGAATGGCAAAGTGATGAACTGGTTGAGTTGAAGCTATTAAACTCTCAAGAAGAAAACATTAAATATGTAGCCGCTGGAGATCAAACGGTCTGGTTTATACATCCTCAAATAATTAATTATATAAAAAACGCAGGATTACATAAAACGTTTGACTCAAATAAGGTTGGCTGGGGTTGGGACTTTGTTGTTTCTATTTCTTCTTACTTGCTCGGCATGGGAGCGATCAGAGACTCCAATCACATAGTAGAACATTCAGCCTCTCGCACTTATGACAACACTTTGGCAGATAAAGGTTGGCGAGATACTTTTAGTAGGTTGCCAGCCGAAATGCAATATTATATTAATTTAATTTATAAAAAAGAAAACCTAGATCCAATCGCTAAAATGCTACCTCCAAACAAAACTCATCGCAAAGCTTCCGGCAATTTGTAATTAAAATATTCAATATCTTTTTTTCGTAATTGTGTAATGATATCAATACATTCCTGATCGTAATCTTCTTGAATTTGTTTTTTAGGAGTGTTGCGCAGGTGTATCATTGGTTCTTGAGGTTTATTTATTTTATCGCAAAGCTCGATCCATTGATCTTTCATTTTTTCAAATCGCACAACTTTATTCATTACATTCAGCCCGTCGATGAATAAAAAATCTATTTGATTAGCTATCATTGGCGACTCGCTACCTTGCTTTAGTTGGGGTATTAAAAATTCCTTAAGAAAGCTTTTGAAGTTTAAGTGCTCAAAAGGTTTTCTAAATTTAAGCATATTATAAAGAGATAAATCTTTCTCCCATGGATTTCTGACTATTGTCCATTTGTAATAAGTTTTAAATTCTTCTGGGTAGTTTTCTTGATACTTTTTTATTGTCCAGTGCTTTTCTCCAGACCCCATTTCTCGCATGGATTTGTATTTCGGGTTATATTTCACGAACCCAAACATACATTCCACTGAAGTTCCTCCAGTTTTTGGTATGTGGCTATATATTGTTTTATATTCGTGGCATATCATAATTCAAAAATTCAATATCTTGCTTTCTTAGTTGGGCTACTAAATCAATACATTCTTGATCATAATACTCGGATAGGGGCTTTTTAGTTAAATGCCTTAAAAAAGGTAGTTCTTCGTAGTCTTTGCCGATTGCTAAACATATATTTTTCCAGCTTGCCTCAAGGTTTTCGTGTCTAATAATTTGATCCACGCTTACATTTCCGTTGGTCATAAAGTATTCGGTTTGATTTTTGAATAATATCGCAGTACCTGCTACTGCTTGAGGTATAGAGACTTCTCTCAAGAAATCCTTGAAACTTAAATGTCTAAATCTAACTTGATTTTTTGCCATATTATATGCCGATAGCTCTTTTTCCCAAGGGTTTCTTACTATTGTCCATTTATAATACAGATTAAACTCGCTAGAGTATTCATTGCTATAATCTTGTATAGTCCAATGCTTTTCTTTGTTGAGTTCTTCCTTGAAGTAGTTTTGATTTTTGATTTTAACAGCTCCAAACATAGACTCTACTGAAGTGCCTCCAGTTTTTGGTATATGGGCGAATATTGTTTTATGCTTATGGCAAATCACAAAACTATTTACACTTTTATGTTGACAATTATTAGTATTTTTGATATTATCTTTTAATGAAGATTACAAAAGAGTTAAAAAATGCCACCTTCGAGTATGATGAAGAAACTAAAACTTTCACAATCATGGAGGGCGACGGCTTTAACGGCTACATTCAATTAAATAAAGTATATGCATTTGCATTTATGCGTTTTGTAGTTAGGATGGCTCAAAGGAACTGGTTTAGATCTAAAAAATCAATTGAAAAAAACACAGAAGCTAACTTTGATGAATCCGTCGATCACCCCGACCAAATGAACATTTTTGAACAATAAATTAACCCAAAAACTAATGAAAAGTGAACAAATAATATATGCAAGTGAAGTTGAAGAGTTTTTCTGGGAAGATAGCGATATATCAGTACCAGAAGGAACCCCGGTTGGTTACGAAAAAGAATCCGAAAATTCTGTAGATCTAATCTTATTTGACGATATATACTGGAGCTGTAAACATGAATGAGCCTGAATCAAATAAGGTTTTCTTGTATAGGATAAAGTATAATGCAGGGCTTCAGCCTTCAGTTTTAGATAATTACCACTATTATAATGCTCATACTCCATATGAGGCTTTAAATTTTCACGTAGAAGTTTCAAATAAGCACCAAAGAAAAATGAAAACTCTTTCAATAGAAAAGTATGATAATTATGCCCGAAAGTGGTGTGATGAAAGCGAATGTTTAAACGCGAATGTAAGTTCAACAAATAATATATAAAACAATGGAACTAATTAAATCTACAGATATTATTTATTCAGAACATTATTATGATGAATGTTTTGAGTATAAAAATGGTTCGGGTCGAGTTCCCGATGGCAATGCAGTTGGTTATGAAATTGAGTCTAATTCCCCCAATAGAGTTTTGATTTTATTTAATGATATTATTTACAGTAAATACGATCATAAATATTGGGATAATTTAGAGTTAGAGAATGATGTAGATAGATTAGTTTTGCCATGATAGGTTTTCCCGAAAATTT
>TARA_R110002153_G_scaffold150278_1_pt1 | contig 19622 bp, 19 predicted proteins | sample TARA_R110002153 | Tara Oceans TARA_R110002153 (sample SAMEA4398193) | marine metagenome | biome: Polar Biome; feature: [SRF] surface water layer (ENVO:00010504); material: water (ENVO:00002006), including particulate matter (ENVO:01000060) such as... | depth 5 m
GTTCCCTATAGTGTCGTGAGAGCCGTCGAGAGAGCCATACGTGGTAGTATATCTCTTATAGTTTTTGAGTATATAGGGGTATATATGTATATATTACTTTAAGTGATCCTTCGTACTAATGTAGATCATAGGTAGACTAATGAATATTACTACCAAAGCATGTGATATATTTGCCTTCTCCGGTGTGCTTATTAAGGTTACCCCTACATAGAATTGCAGTAGTATAGCCAGTATATAGATAATACCTTTAATTTCTTTTTTCATAACATAACCATTTTTTGTTTATATAAGTAATATACGAACTTTAAGGGTATAAAACAAAGAAACATGAAAAAATTTTTTGCTATATTTTCTCCATATAGGGGTGTTTTTTAATATGTCAAAGACCTTATAGTATTCTCTTTGGCCTATACTATTTAGGCTATATATAGACGTACTTACAGTACTGGTAGCTTTAGGGTGCTTGCTTAATATTAAGATATGAACTATTTATAGTTAAACCTACTAGATAGTGCAGAAATTAGACCCACATACTTTATTTTCAATCTTTGAGAAGGGAGATGAAGAAATATACAGAGACAATAAGGTTGAAGGCTTATTAAACAATCCCTTTGTCTTAGTAGGTATGGTTGTCAATGGTATAGAGAACTACTACTACATAGATGAGATATATGCCAATAAGGATCCAGAAAGGTATGCTATGGTAAGAGAGAAGGTTAAGTACAAGTACTTTACCAAAATCTACAACTATCTTAATAAGCTGCCTGTAGGAGAGATGATAGAGGCCTATAAGATAGGAGAGGATTACGAATTAACTAGATCTATCAATGCTTTCAATGAACTTCTGTTTTACTTTGAAGAACTAGAGGAATTTGAGAAATGCGCCATAATCTTTCAGTATAACGACCTTTTATACGATAAAAAGTTGGATACTTTAATATAACTTCGTATATTATATCAGAAACGGTTATATTTATTATTATGTTATTAGACTTCATTACAGTTTACGCCACTACTGGCTTTGTATTATCCTTTATTATGAATGTACTCCTATGGACGTACCGACAACCACCACTGTCTGTAATAGAAAGCTTAGCTTCAACCCTCCTCTGGCCTACGGTCGTTACGGTATGGGTTAATAAGCTCACTGATAAGGATAGGTAATTCCCATTTCTGCGCTATATAAGAGTATCTCTCCAAGGGCCTATTAGGGCTGTAGTATATTTTACTACTATAATTATTATTCTTTAGAAGAGACAGGTACTTTATAACGCGGAGCGACTTCGCGCGTTTTGCGCGGCGGGCTGCGCACTTATAAAACCCCCTATCGCTGCCGAGATAACTGCCGAATTAGTTGCTTACTAACATTATATTTCTTATATTAAGTATATAAATAAAAAGGTTATGAAATATTACAAGAGTTTATTACTATTTACTATTATTTTTACGTTTGGTTGTGAGTCCGAAACGTTATCTCCGTCGTTATGTCTGGATGGTAACTGTGATGGTAACTTATCTATCCCTGGATACGTAGATGTTAATGGGTATTATCATATAGATCTTGATTTTACTGGGGAGTACTATCCTAGGTTCAGTATATACGTTGAGGCAGATGATGTTGATCCTTACTATTACTACAATGACATGGGGGTTGTACAAGCAGCTTTTGAATCACCCTCTAATTGGACTTTACCTAGTGGAGAAATTTTAGAGATAGTTCAATCTACAACTATATACTTGAACAACTCTCCAGATAATACAGAGTACTTACCGAATGTACCAGGAAGAAAATGGGCAAAGAGAATTATTGGACCGATTCCTCCAATGTTCGAAGGGGATACATTGATGATAAATGCGGAAATCTATTGGGATGGAGGGTCGAAAACACAATCTCAATACTTTTCAGAAAGAATTATCGTAGAATAGTTGCTATTCCGAATTATTTTTATTACCTTAGTATTATTATTAAAGTAATTAGTTAGGTATTATATTAAAAGTTAAAGTAAAATATAAATTATTAACCTATCTTATTAAAATATTAAATATATAAACATGTTAAAGGCAGAACAGATACAAGAAAACTACGCTAAACACCTTAAAATCATAGATCATTATATCACGGATCGTAAAGATGATGTTATTAAGATGATTAAACACATGGAGGAGACCTATATGATGGCTCCTGCTAGTGGAAAAACTTGGTATCATAATGCTTTTGCAGGTGGGTATGTTGATCATGTTAATCGTGTAGTACGGTTTGCTATGAAGCAGAAGAATATATACCAAGAGATGGGAGGGTTAATAGATTTTACTGATGAGCAGTTAGTATTCGCTGCCCTATTCCATGACTTAGGAAAGATGGGCGATGGCGATTCACCTAACTATATACCTCAGACTGATAAATGGAGACAAGATAAGCTCTCAGAAATGTATACATACAATCCAGATTTAGATTTTATGCTTATTCCAGATAGGTCTCTCTTTATCCTACAGAAGTTTGGGATTAAAGTAGACCAAAAAGAGTATTTAGGTATTAGATGCCATGACGGAGTATTTGATGACGCAAATAAAGCGTACTTCTTCAGTCATGTTGAGTCATCTAGGCAGAAAACATCTATTATATCAATTTTACATACAGCAGATTTTCTAGCTTCGAAAGTAGAGTACGATATATGGAAGAGTAACGGAGGAACATCTAAAGCTAAAGTTAATAAAACATCTTCTACAACAGGTAAGAAGGTAAATTCATCAGAAGGACTAACTAAAATGTTAAAAAACTTATAATATGGCAACAAACACTACTACTTTATTTATAATTATTGCACTATTAGTTGCTTTATTGCTTTTTTTATCCTATATTAACTATAATCTACTTACGAAAGTAGAAAAGTATGAAGATATTACAGTGGATCAGACACAGTATCTTCAAAACATATCGAATGTATTAAAAGATTCACAAAAGCACCTTGACACCTTAGATGAAAAAGGAACATTTAAGTCAGATGATGAGGTCGGTTATTTTTTTGAGCAAATGAACAACGTACAAAAAGAGCTAAACCGATATATGCTCCCTGATAATTATGGCAAGAAAGAAAAGTAAAGCTAATTACTTTACCTTAGAGACAGAAGAATACATTGTAAGGTATAACCTATCAACAGACTCAGATTATAGAGCGAAGATCTTTACTGATCACATCTACCTACCCTTCTACAAACTAGCAGAAAACATTATACATACCTTTAAGTTCTACTACACAGATGTAGAACGTATAGAAGACTTAAAACACGAAGTTGTTTCTATGTTACTAGAGGAAAAAATTATGAAGTTTGATGCAACTAATGGCGCTAAAGCTTATTCATACTTTGGAACTATAGTGAAGAGATGGCTAATTAACTACAACAATAAGAATTATAAGAAGTTAAAGCAGATAGGCTCTTTCGATGATATGGAAGAAAGTCACGAAGGGAGTATGAATGTAAAACTTCCAGGAGGTATAACCCTAAGTCAGTTTTTAGATATGTGGATTGAACGTACATACGATAAACTTGATAGTATTTTTAGCAAAGATAGTGAAAAAAAGATAGCTGATGCTGTCTTAACGATCTTTAAAACAAGGTACGATTTAGATATCTTCAAGAAAAAAGCCCTGTATATTTATATAAGAGAGATGACTGATTGTGAAACTCCACATTTAACTAAGGTAATATCCGTACTTAAAGATGATTTTTACGAAATATATAATAGATACCACGAAAAAGGTAAAATTATAATAAAAGAACAGTAATCTATTTATTATAAAACATATGGACTCAGATAAAGAAATATTTAAAGGTAAGAAACTTTCTGACCTATTCGAAGAAATCTACTCTAACTCAAAAGAAACTAAATCTCAAGTTAAGGGTTTAATAGGAGAATTAAAACCTTTGATAGAGAATATAGGAGACGCTACTCTTCTCGTACCAATGATAAAAGAGTACATGGAGATTGGGGTAAAGAATGATGAACACCTTATTAAATTAGCAACAGTTATTCAGAGATTAGAAGCGGTACAAGCAAAAGGTTCAGACGGAGAGATGTTTGACTTTTCTGAGCTACAAGACTTATTGGATGACCAATCAGAAGTATCAGAAAATTTAGAAGAAAGTAAAAATGAAGTAGATTTAGACTCTACCGAAAAAGAATAGTATGTTTAATCTTTCACTTGGTAATGTACAATCATCGAATTCTTCTAGAGGTTCCGGACAATCAAGTTCTAAGGTAACATATGGTAGGGTAGTTGAAGTAATACTAAACGAAAATCATCCATACTACGCTGCTAAAGGAGGTTCCATAGCAATAAACGGAGTTTTCTATAAACCGCTATCCTCTAATATACCACAAGGTGATATAAATGAACTACCGTTTGCATATCAAGCTAGCTCTCATGTTAAGACCGTACCACTTGTCGGTGAAACTGTAAAAATAGATCCACAGCCTGTCCCATCAGGTAAAGACTTCTCAGGTAAAACTAGGAAATTTTATACCGGAACAGTAAATATATGGAATAGTGCAAATAGTAACGTATATCCTGACTTAAATTCCGATAGTGAATTAGACTTATCCCAAGAGGGAACCTTTAAAGAACTACCGACAGTTAGTCCTATAGGCTCTAGCCCAGGAGATATTCAAATAGAAGGAAGACAAGGCCAGTCAATAAGGTTTACAGGAGGTCGATCGAAATCAACACCTTGGGTAGACAGTGAAAATATAGGTAAACCCCTTATTATCATAAGCAACGGTCAATCTGATACCGATGAAGGTTTTACAACGATATCTGAAGATGTAAATGAAGATGCATCCTCTATATACCTGACTTCCGATCATAAAATTCCAATAGAATTAGCAAATGAAAAGAGGGACTGCTACGATGAAGTACCGGAGCTGCCTAAAGAATATAAAGGCAATCAGGTAATTATTAATGGAGGTAGGTTGGTTTTTAATGCTAAAGAAAAAGATATTCTGCTATCCAGTAAGGAGTCGATAGGTTTAAACACAGGAGGTAGTATTAATATTGATTCAACAAACTACTTCTGCGTTGATAGCAATAGGATTTATTTAGGAGCAAACGCTAGAACTGCAAACGAACGAATTAAAGAACCAGTAGTAATGGGTCATCAATTAGAAGGATTTTTATTAAATGTTCTTACCCTACTTGAAGGAATGGCAAATGACATGGCAGGAGCAAGGACAATTAAAAATCACCCAATACCTAGACTTAATAAGAGAGGATTACAGGCTATGCCGGTTATAAAAGCTTTAAAAGGTAGGCTCAACCCTAACGGACCGTCTTCTTTAAAATCTAAAAAAGTTTTTACGGAATAATGGGTATACGCTCTCAAATATCAGCAATAGTTGCAAACCAACTCGGTAGAATAGAAGGTGAAATAGAAGCTAGAGTACAGACAGAAGCTACTAAGTTATTAAGTGAATTTGCAAGTAAGTGTCCTAATCGTGAACTGTTAGTACAAATAGTTAAAGTTCGTAATAACTTACTAAGAGTTGTTAATACTTTTCAAAAAACTACAGAGAAGCTTAACTCTATACCTAAGAAGCTAGAGCCACCTATAAGGGTAGCAAAGATGATTATAAAGCTCCTCAAAAGAAACCCCGTTAAATTAGCAACAGGATTTAAACCTTCGTTTAGTGACTTCGATAGAGGAGGTCTTGTAGCAACTAAGACAGCCGGGTTTGTAACAAAACAAGCAGATAGGCTAGTACAAGTAGATAAGTTACTTGAAGACCTTCAAGACGACCTTAGCGCAGTGAAAGGCCTACTAGGAAGTGTACAACCGAGTGTCGATAATATAAAACGACTTTTAGAATCTGTAAATAAGAGCGTAGAGGTTTGCGCAGAAGATCTACAGGCAAAAGATAAAGAAGGATTAAAAGAGCTATTAGATTCTGTTAGACCTTTAGAGAACACCGGTAGTGAAAAGAATACAAATCAGGAATATAGATACAAAGCTGCAAATGGACGTGCTTATGACTTAGCAATCATAGAAGACAGGTCTCTTGATACCCCAGTGATAAGGAGAGTAGCAGTAGCAAAAGATAATATAGGAATAATAGTACTCAGAGGAGAACCATCATTTAGTTCCGACACCAAAGTACTGCTAGATGAAATAAAATTTAGAATAGATAATCAACTTCCATAAACTAACTATTTATAATTATGAAACTCGATCAATTAAGAAATATTATCCGAGAAGAAGTTAGAGCAGCTGTCAAGGAGGAGTTACAAGAAGTAATGAACGAAGCTGTAAGAGCAGCTTCTGTACCTGTACAATCCCCTAAAGAAGTAGTGCAAAGCTTTAACAAACAGAAAAATGTAAGAAAAACACCTCCTACTAATTCTATAACAGAAATGCTAAGTCAAACCAAAGCAAATATGAACCCAGAGGAGTACAGGAGTATAATCGCTGGAACATCCGACATGGTTAGTAAGCCTAATTTTGCATCTGGAATCGCATCAACAATGGGAATGACAGAAGGACCAATGCCAGGTTTAGATATTTCACAATTAGACTTTGTTAAAAAAGCAGGAGCTGTATACAATCAGTCTATAGAGAAAGATAGAGCAAAACAAATTAAGTAATATGGCGTTTAATAGTAGAAGAATATACCCGATAGACTTACAACCTAGGAAAGCAATAGGAGTTTCATTGCCCTTTTCTGGGAAAGCGGTATTTAATTCTACTTATCAAACTAAGGATGCAATTAAAGCTAATCTAATTAATTACCTATTAACAGGGCAAGGTGAAAGGTACCTTAACCCTACATTTGGAACTCCTATCCGGAACTTAATGTTTGAGAATATAAATCAAGACATGATCAGTAACGTTAGAAGTGTAATTAGCAGAGGATTAAAAGAGTTCTTCCCGACTGTATCACCTACAGATTTTCAAGTAAAAGGAGACCCTGATCAAAATACAGTAACACTGTTAATGAAGTACCGTATTTTAAATACGAATATACAAGATGAAGTACTAATAAACTTTGAACAATAATGGCAGAATTAAGAGATATAAAATACGTTGCAAGAGAATTTACAGACTACAAGCAGGAACTGGTAGAATATGCAAAAAACTACTTTCCAGACAGCTACAACGACTTCTCCCCAACCTCCCCAGGTATGATGTTTATAGAAATGGCTTCGTATGTAGGTGATATTCTTTCTTTTTACCAAGATACCCAGCTTCAAGAAACCTTTTTGCAGTACGCTAAAGACCCAGGTAACCTATACTCAATGGCCTACATGATGGGATATACCCCGAAGACAACAACTGTATCTGAAGTAGAGTTAACGTTCACTCAAGAAGTAGGAGCAGATCCTGTATCAAATAAGCCAAACTGGGATCAAGCTTTAATAACCTCAGAAAACAGTACCGTAACCTCTACCGCCACAGGAAATACTAAATTCTTTATAGAAAATAAAGTTGACTTCTCCTTCTCTAGTTCCTACGATCCAACAGATGTTGTGATAAGTGAATTAGTTGGAGGCTTACCAGCAAAATTTCTGCTTACCAAAACAGCAAAAGCATTCTCAGGTGAAATAGAAACAGTAACAGAGACATTCGGTACAGCAGAAAAATTTTCAACTATAACATTAGATGGTACAGATATTATCGGAATTCTTTCTATAGAAGATAATCAAGGTGGGACTAATAATAAATGGTACGAAGTACCGTCATTAGGGCAAGATACCGTATTTATAGAACAAGCCAACGTAGGAGTAGACGCAGGAAAAGTGCCGTATATAATGGAACTGCAGAAAGTGCCAAAGAGGTTTGTAACTAGGCTAAACTCAAAAGGTCAACTAACTATACAATTCGGAGCAGGGTTAGGTAGCTTAACAGACGATAATATAGTCTTTCCAAACCCTACTAATGTAGGTATGGGAACCTCTCAAGGGATAACTAAGCTAGATACTGCATACGATCCATCTAACTTTATGTATTCTCAAGCCTACGGGTTAGCTCCTTCTAATATGACACTTACTATTAAGTACTTAGTAGGAGGAGGAGTACAAGCAAACTCACCAGCAAACACATTAACAAACTTATCAACATCAGCTGGTTCGGTAGATCAGCAGGATCTATTTTTAGGGACCTTAGGAGTCACTAATTTACTTCCAGCAAGTGGAGGTAAAGACGGCGATACAATAGAAGAAATTCGCCAAAATGCTTTAAGGTCTTTTTCTGAACAGAGAAGAACCATAACTCTGCAGGATTATACAGTAAGAGCTCTTTCGTTAAATCCAAAATTTGGAACAGTATCTAAAGTTTTTGTAACACAGGATGAATTAACTAATAGGAATTCTGCTACAGACTCTATAATAGACAGTAACCCTTTAGCTTTATCAATGTATGTGTTAGCTTATGATAATAATAAATTTTTAATTCCTGCTACAAAGACTCTTAAGGATAACTTAAGAACTTATTTATCAAGTTATATTCCTTTAACAGATGCTTTGAATATTAAAGACGCATTCGTAGTAAATATCGGCATTAATTTCGATATATTAGTTAGGCCAAATTATAATGGTAGAGATGTACTACTATCGTGTACCAATGCATTAAAGGATTATTTTGAAATTAGCAAATGGAATATTAATCAACCTATTAATATATCTACGTTATATACACTACTTGATAAAGTAACCGGAGTACAGACAGTAAGTAAAATAGAAATAACTAACAAACAAGGAGGAAACTACTCTACGTATGCATACGATGTAAAAGGTGCTACTCGGAATAATATTCTCTACCCTTCTTACGATACAATGATATTTGAAATAAAATACCCAGAACTAGACATTAAAGGGAGAACAACAGTAATATAATATGGCTATTTACAGAATATTTCCAGATAAGGATACAGCAATATACACTGAACAGCTTACCGGTAACTCCGGTAAAGATGAAATTTTAGAACTCGGCGGTTACCCTTCTTCGATAGACGGAGTTGGACAGTCTTCTAGAATTTTAATGAAATTTACAGATAGTGATATTCAGGACGTAGTCAATAATAAAATAGGACATCCTCATTTCAGCTCCAGCATTAAACTAGCTATAGCAGATGCATCTGAGCTTCCTGTAGACTATAAAGTATATGCGTATCCAATATATATCCCCGGCAATGCTCAATGGGATAACGGAGTAGGTAAATTTGCAGATCAGCCAGTTAATACATCAGGCGCAAGCTGGGTATACAGAAGCGGTGGATTAGTCGACGAATGGTCAATAACAGGATTTTCAACTCTTACAACAGCATCTTTTTCCGATGCTAAACAAGGTGGAGGAAACTGGTATACAGGTTCTAAATTAAACGGAGCAGTAGATGAATCAATGGAATTTATACAATCCCATTCTATCTACTCCACTCATGACTTAGATATTAACGTTACAGCCGCTGTAAGGCAGATATATACAGGGAGTTTACCTAATAAGGGATTTATAGTAAAATTAGAAGATCGTTTTGAAAATTACACTTCTTCTTCAATTCGTTTGAAATACTTTGGAAAAGATACTAATACGATATATCCTCCATTTTTAGAATTCGGCTGGGACGACTCTTTATATAACACAGGAAGTTTATCTGTATTAGATACTGATATCTCTATAATAGATGTAAAGAATAATAAAGGCAGGTACGTTGACAGCGGTAAACAGCGGTTTAGATTAACTGCCAGACCCCAATACCCGCCAAGAACTTTTACTACTTCTTCCGTATACTTAACAAACTATGCCCTACCTACTGCATCGTATTGGGGGTTAAGAGACGAGAATACAGAAGAAATGGTTGTTGACTACAGTACTGATTTTACTAAGATTAGCTGTGATGCTACAGGACCTTATTTTGATATATACATGGAAGGGTTGCAACCTGAGAGATATTATCGTATATTGGTAAAAACAGAATTAGACAGCAGTAACATAGTCGTAGATAACAGTAACATTTTTAAAGTAGTTAGAAATGGATAGAAAAAGTATAGAAATAACAAAAAGTTCATTTAACTCTAGACAGTATAAGAGTCTAATAGATACGGAATTTAAAACATTTAAAGATCCGGAACCTATAGTAGATACAGATACAACAGCAGAGTTATTCAGACTATACGATAAACTATATTATAATGTAGATTTAGAAGGAGAAGAAAGATCTCATCAATACTTTATTAAGAAAAGCTCAGAGTTAGTTAATTTAGAAGCAGATACAGAAGCAATCCAACCATTTTTAGACGAAATAGCACAACTGAGACAACAGCTACTAGACGCTAATCAAATTATATTCGATTTAGAAAATAATGAATAATATAGAATACACTATATACGAAATATCAAACGGAGATCTCTCTAAACCAAGTGATATAACTAACCAAGATTTATCTCTATTAAGTGAAGTAGACGTTAAACAAGCATTTCAGCCCTATAATCATTTTATAGAGCTGACCTACTTTACCTTAGCAGGAATAAAGTTACAATCATTTCCAAACTACACAGGATTTTCTATACTATCAGGAGGTACCCTTAATGACGTAGAAGGCTCTACTGAAGTATCTTTTGATGTTAAGCAAGACTACTTATCAAGAGGATACGAAGGACAGGAGGTTAAGGCACTTTACACCTTTTTAGATTACTCTTATTCACCGGATTCAACACCACAGGATTTCTATATTGAGAGCATATCTCCCGATAGAAAAGAAGTGAGACTAGTATCAGTTAACCTAGGTAAATCAACAGTAGAAGATAAGACAGACGAGTTATTAGAAAGATACGAATCAAATACATACGTACCCGACCTACACCTATACTTTGGCGATAACAACTTTATTACAGTAGTAAATGTAGGTAAAGAAGATTTTAGAAATACCTCAGCAGTGCTGGTAAAACTCTACCAACCGCTAGCAACAGGAATACCTCTTAGAACTAAGTTAAACATAGTTGAGAGAATAAGTAACTCAGTTGCTTATGAAATTAATACTAAAGTAGTACAGGAAAAAGTTAAAGTGCCATACCTCAGAGGAGCTAATTTTAGCGTAGAAGTTGATGAGCAGTCTTTAGAACCATCTAAGTATTTCAATTACGATGAGCTATTCAGCTTTCCAACAAATAATACGCACAGGGAATTAAATTCACTACTTAATGAAAAAGGAGCAGAATTAGGAATTGATTACTCTGACTTTAGTTACTATATAAATTTTTCTTCTGCCGAAGAGAGATTACGTAATTTTAAGTATAAAGTAGATTTAATAGAATCTTATCAAGGCAGTTTAGATGTAATTAATTTAACTAGTAACGTATATACAGAAGCAGGGATAACAGGCAGTAGAGTATACTACGAAGGACTATTAGACGGTATAGTAGACAACTTAGACCACTACGAAAGACATTTATACTACAGTAGCGGCTCAACTTCTTGGCCTAAATCCAATAGCCAAAAACCATATATAAATAAAGTATCGTCTGATATTGAAGCAACTACATGGTACGACGGTGAGATAGTAGATGCAGTTAACTACGATGCACAAAATCAAAATCTCCTCGCTAATACTATCCCTGCATTTCTAAGAGAAGATCAAACAAATGAACCCTACGAACTGTTTATTCATATGCTAGCACAGCATTTTGATAACTTGTGGATATACACAGATGCCGTCTCTAAGAAGTATGATACAGATAATAGACTAACTAGAGGGGTATCGAAAGATCTAATAGAAGATCTACTTAAAAACTTTGGAGTTAAGCTTTATACAAGTAATAAGTCTATAGAAGACCTGTTTAAGTACTTTACATTTAGTAACTATACATCTGGTGATGAGGTTATAAGCAATTACGAAACAGCCAATTCATCCGATATAACATCAGAAGGAGATTACCAAAAAGAGATTTATAAGAGAATATACCATAATCTATCCCTATTAACTAAGTCTAAAGGAACTGAAAGAGGATTAAGAGCTCTAGTAAACTGTTTCGGAATACCGTCTGGTACATTAAAGATAAAAGTGTATGGAGGTAGAGACAGAAATGACCTACCTTTCTATGGTGGAGAAAGGCCCATAACTGGATCTTTAGAAAAAGTAAGATTAAACAATACAGGAAGTATAGTTGAAGGAGATACACATTCGTTCTATACAAGTATTCTAAAAGAAAATAACGACTATACCCAAGACCTACATAGAATAGAAGTTGGATTCTCTCCAAGCGATAATACAAACGATTATATAGTTTCTCAATCAGCAGTACTATTTCCTAACGATCCTTTTAATATAGATCAATATATAGGAGATCCAAGAGGTTATGAAACTAATAGGTATACGGACCTATATGTTTATGCACAAAATGTATTGAGTGATGTAGAAGCTTACGATGTTAATGACTTTGTCCGATATATTAAGTTTTTTGATAATGTAATATTTAGAATGGTTCGTGACTTTGTTCCTGCTAGGACAGTCACAGATACCGGTATAATAATAAAGTCCCATCTCTTAGAAAGGAATAAAACCTTTGATCCAACTATGACATGGACACAGCCTGAATACACAGGTTCAATAGAAACAGCTTTTCCTTCTGGAGACAACGCAGGAGCGTTTGACAGTAGTGCAAAGTTAACTATAAATGGAGAATACGTAACTAGGTATAGCAATAGAACTATATCCCCCTTATCAGGTTCACATAGAAGACAGGTTAACCAATTCGCAGAATTAGGTATGACCACAGAAGATCAATTCGATAAAACATTTGAAGAAGCTAAATTTGACGGTGAATTTGCTAATAGTAAGATAATCGTTACAAATGGAGAATTGAATGAAGACAATCCATACAAAAATTTAGAGTACCCAACTATAGAATATAACGTACAGTATTATAATGAAATACCAGATAACGTATGTATAGTAGAAGCAGCAGATTCAGTCTACCCGGTAGACCCAGATCAAACTATAAATTTAGCTACAGCCGGTATTTTTAGTGGAGTAAATTCATTATTTACATATACCGTAGACAGCTTCCCACCAAACGGCTCCAACCCAATTTTTCATACTTTTACTGGGCAACAGTACGAACAATTCGTAGTACAAGCAGAACATCCAGACCCAGATATAACAAACATAGTTACCGGAGAAGAGTTCTGCAGAGCAGAAAGACCGGTAATGATAGTACAGTGCGGCATACAGGAGTCCAATGGTACCCCGCCTAACCCTCTTACTATAAATCAACCATATAATTTATGGAATTTCTTCTTTTCAGATGAAATAATTAATAGCGAATTAACATTTTTTATAAACGGCGAAAATATAGGTGAAGTAAGTAATGGACATCTTAATAATCAGAATGACCCAGCCTCCAACCCAGTAGGACCTGAAAACTTTACGTTTGAAGATGTTGACATTACATCTATAAACCTAGAAGTAAAGGATACATTTGACCCAAATAACTGTTTTAAAAGTCTCTTATTAACAATGAATCCATGCCCTCTAGCAAATCCATTCGCAGGAGGCGGTAACGTAAATATAGGAGGTACAAAAAATTTAATACCAACTACAAACAACTTCTCAGGCCCCGAAGGAACAGGGTTTATTAATAGTAATGAAAGCTGGTATGTATTTCCATTCGGCTTAATAGGAGTTAATTCAAATACAGCAATAACCTTCCAGGTACTTTCCGTATATGAAAACGAAAATAATCCGTATACTGATGTAGTAACGTACTTTTCTAACGAGGTACCTATAGATAATCCACTTCCTCAATCTAGCATATCCACTGTACCAACAGATTACGCTGATATTATAAATACCTTTGGGGTACCTACAGAATGGAGCGGGCCAGATAACCAAACAGTCATTGCTGCACCTGATGGTAACGGACTTCTCTCTCCATTAGAAAGTGATACTGCTCAACAAATTTTTAATTCACCAAATCATCCATACCTATTTGATGAAGGAGGTATATATAGTGAGAACTCCTATAAGAGGTACATTAGGTTTACAGCAACAAATCCACCAGTTAATGGAATTGAATGTACAGCACGAACAAATTTATACCTAATCGAAGGTGGAGTATACGAAAAAAGGCCATTCACATTCTACTATTACAGTGAAGCAACTTCAGGCCACTATAACTCATCACCTATCTGTCAGATTACGGATGATTATGATGATCAGCCAGTAACGGTATGGGCTAGGATAAACACAGTGGATGAAGATTGGACTGCTCTAGATGTTCTAGAACAAGGCTTAACAATCTACGCGAATGCAAGTGAGATGGATGAAACACTAGCCCCAATAGGAGCTTATGGAAACTTACATAACCCAGAGGGTAGTCCAAGTGGGTGGGCACCAGGAAGAACAGCTAGAGTATGGAACTATGAAAACCCTGAATACATAAACCCAGGTAACGGGTGGGATAACCAATCTGCTTGTCCAGAGGGAACAAGTGCAGAAAATTGTTTAGTACAGCCATGGTTGTTGCTGGAACCAGGTATATACGGTATACGAGGACTACTTAGATGTCGTTCCTTAGATACTGATATTGGCATACCAGATATTCCAGGTCAAGGTAGCCCAGGCGGTGGAGGAAATGAAACCCCAGGTCCTCTACCCGGAGGCGGATCAAACGGAACTCCAACACCATTCGGATCAATACGTAGATAAAAGAATAAATAAGACAGTATGACTATAGCAGAATTTTTAACATTACATAGCACAGGTCACCTTAATTTCGATCATAGGTTAAACGTGCTGTATAACCCACTACCTACTCCTTTAAACCCAAATGGAGGGCAGATTTTAGCTATAACAGTTGCAACAGTTGCACTTAGGTACAACGGCTCAACTGTCACTGATTTAAGAGACATAACAGAAGTCCTTGAAGAAGTACAGGAAATAACTCTTACCTTTGATGGAGTTACCTATGTTCTCGAAGTACTAGATAGAGCATCATTTAATCAACCAATTCCATACTTTTACTTTAGAGTACAGAGTGGGGTAGATATACCTAACATATCAGATGCAGATATATTAAACACCCTACCCACACCGGATATTACAGTTAATTTTCATCCATTCTTAAATGTAGTTACATTTGATTTATCAGATGACAACGTACTCTTTAATAACAGTACAGTGTTGAGAAAAAGTTCTTTTATATTAGAAGCAGACAAAGAAAATAACCAGGTGGTTCCTTCTAACTTTGCCGCTATATTAGCAACATCAGCATCAAAAGCAGCTGTACAAGATAGCTTCTATTCAGATACAGGACTGACTAATGCTAGATATAACGGAAGTAAATCATTACCTAGGAATCAAGCAGGTATTCCACCCAGTATATCAGCCAGAGAATTTACAGGTAAAATATTCTCTATAGACACTCAAAATGACGTTGCATGTGGATTAGTACAAAACAGTTTAGACAGTTCAATTGAAACCAAGCTACTGCATACAGGCCCTACAAAGTTACCACAGTTCGTAACAGGCTCTTCAGGAATTACAAATCAAAATCAAATCCTTGCAACAGAGGGTGACTTTAACTATAGCACAGTCGGCAACCTACTATCAGAGAGACCAGAGCTAGATGTCGGAGACCTACTTGTAACAGATGGTGCATCAGGGGGCCTGGAATTAATGAGAGTATTAGAAAACGATAAATACGCACAATATCTAAGAGTTGCAAGAAACTACCTTAGTGGGTCGTTTGGAAGCGGACAAGCTTTAAGCACAATAGATGCAGGCTCTTCTTTTCGAAAAGTTATTAAAACTGATTTATACAGGTTGGATGACTTTATAAGAAGTCTATCTGCAGTTCCAACATCTCAAGTGTATATTGGAGAATTACATGAACTGGTATTTACAGATCCTTTCGGACTAGTACTTAGCGGCTCCGGTTGCCCTCCTCCTTTATTGATGGGGATAGATAACACCGGAGAAGATGGAGGTTAATATTAAACAAAAATAAAACAATAAAACAAGATATTTATATAATATACAATAAATAAGATATGGGATACTTAGATAATTCAATAGTAACAGTTGATGCAATATTAACTAAAAAAGGAAGGGAACTACTCGCAAGAGGAGACGGTTCTTTCAAAATTACACAATTCGCTCTTTCTGACGATGAAATAGACTACACTCTATATAATACAAGTCATCCTTTAGGATCACAGTACTACGGTCAAGCAATAGAAAACCTACCAGTACTAGAAGCTTTCCCAGATGAGACTCAGATAATGAAGTATAAGTTAACAACTCTGCCGAGAGGTACAGCTAAGTTACCAATACTCGACGTCGGATACACAGCCATCAGACTTAAACAAGGAGCATCCCTAGCTATCACACCTCAAACGTTAAACTACTTAGGTTCATCCCAAACTTTTGAAACAGGAGGATATGTAGCAACAATCGCAGACGCTAGAGTACTTTCTACCTTTAACGGAGTAGGAGTTAATACTCCAGAATCTGAAAGATTAAACTCTACTACTACATTAGGTACTAACGTATCTAAAACAGTAATAGGTACGTCTATAAATTTAACCGGTACAACTATCAATACATTATTTGCCGGACAAACAACATTACAAACAACAATAACAATAATAGGTAGAGATTCTGGAGCTAGAGTAACAGTACCTGTAACTATTGTTAAAGTAAATAACTAATTAAGATATGTCATTTAAAAGATTAGACCCAGAAGATATTTCTATCAGCGCAGAAGCGATAGTTGCCCCAGCATGGAGTACCAACGCAGTAGAGTTAAAAACTCTAGGAACGGTAGGATTTAACAGAAGTGCTGGACAAGTTGCTAGTAATACAGGTAATTTTTATCATGAAATTTACCATAAAGTAGCTAGTGATTCAACTAGTAGAGTTCAATTCTCTATAACATATGGACATAAAGAAGGTAAAGGTAGTGTAGCGTATTCAAATGCTGTAGCAGGAAAATCACCTAGTTCAACAATCTACGGTCAATACCGTAACTTAGTTTTTGGAGATGAAGAAGTTGATTTTAATTTCGCAGGACAAACATCAGATGACATATATGTAATTGCCATTGACAGAGCTCGATATAAAGAGAAGTTATTCCCAGGAACTTTTAACTTGACCCTTTCTAGCGGTTCAGGAGGAACAGCAGATCCCAACAAAAAATTATACTTAACTGATAATAGTAACGATATATCAACCGTATCTTACGTAGATGCAGGTAGAGTGTACGATATAGTAAGCGGATCAAACGGAACTTCTGCAGGACAGACCATAACAAACGGGTATAATAGCCAGGGAGGTACATATGGTAAATTCTTACCAGACGTAGGAGTAATACTATTAAGCGGTAAAGCATTAAATAATACTTTAAACCTACAGGGGATAGACATTGCAACAGCAATAGGGACAACTGCTTCTACAGAAAAGAATTTAGATAAATTTTACAATGTAATTAACTACGGTAACTCTTTTAAACTTCAATCAGAAGAAACTATATCTTCTAACTTTATATTTGTTAGAGTACGTAATAGTGAGTTTAACTACTCAACAAACCCATCAAATATTACATCCTCAGGAGAGTTAAGACATGATGTAATGATAAACAGTCCTCAATCATATATTACAACAGTTGGACTGTATAATGATAATAACGATCTGTTAGGAGTTGCTAAACTATCTAGACCATTATTAAAAGATTTCACAAAGGAAGCATTAGTAAGAATCAAGCTTGACTATTAATGAATGAGTGCTTACAAAAAACTAAACACACAAGATGCGTATATATCAACCTACACCTCCCGTAAATCATGGGTAGCAAGTGGTAGTCAATATAGGGAACTAGGTATAAACAATATTAAAGGCCTAAACGGGTATTCACATGATACCCCGTTTTCTGACGATATGTTTGTTGCAGGAAATCAGTCCGTTACTTCAAGCACAGCGTTTAACAGTAAGTTAATTTATAAGAGTATAGAGCACCTATACTATACCGACTTTGATCAAGGAATTCTCACTACAACAAGCTCCTATGAAAACTACTTACAATCTTCTTACGAAGTAAGCGGTTCTAGATACCTGAATGACAGGGTAGCTATATTTTCATTACCTAAAGAAATGTACGGTACTCATATTGAACCTTACTCTATTTCTATCCTACCGGATTTAAGTAATGGAAATAACGACGGTACTGGAAGTTTTGATAACTACATAGATAATAACTATACTACAGACTTAGGAGTTGACTCAGTACTTACAGAAGATAACCAGTATATAGAAAATACTGGCTTTCTATTCGGGAGTGATAATCCAAACTGCGTCCTTCTTAACCAGGATTATATTAGCGATGAAGGTGACTATGTAGATGAAAGTCAATCGGAATACTTAGATCATACAAACGAGTCAAAAAACTGTAATGAGATTATTGACGATGGAGAAGGTAGATTATACTTTAAGTACTCTAGCCCTAGAAGTTACGTAGGAAATGTAATATACACCCACGGTCAGTTAATCATCACAGACGAAACAGTAGCAATGTACTATAATAGCTACTTTAATGCACTATTAAAATGGAAGTCTAATGTTCCTATCTTTACACATAACTACCACTGTAGGGTAAAGAGTAATGAATTAAACTATTCACAAAATAAAACGACTCTACAAACCGTAGATGGAGCTGTTCTACCATTTGTAACAGGCTCAAACTTTAATCCTTACTTCACTTCAGTAGGACTATATAACGATAGTAATGAATTAATTGCAGTCGCTAAAGTCGGAAGGCCAACGCCAAAGTCTACTGAAACAGATATGGCTATAGTTCTTAAGTTAGATATGAATTTTGGCTCTAATAGGAATAAGCTAGGGTATATAGAGGAAACTGTAGTGGAGGATAATTTACCACCATGTCAGTTATTCTTTACATTCCGTAACTACCGCACACAGAGTGGAGCAGGTACCAATTGGAATGGTGATATGAGAAACGGAAATCCAAGGGAGAAGAGGTACTACGGAGACTTAGGAAGTTACGAATTAATACAAAAAGAATATTCAACTACGTTTATAGATGATAGAACAGTAGAAGGAAGTAACGCCACCGGTGAATGGAGACTCGCAGATCAACACAGAGATCAAGTAAGATATGAAAGAGTATCTTGCTACGTAGATGTAACAGTAAATAAAACTATAAGCCCATTTACCGGTTACCCGATATATACTTTTGAATATTTTGGAGGACAAGGATCAAATCCCGGCAATCCAATAACGTATACTCCTACTAATTCATCCGATAGGGGTATAGAATTCTTTAGAGAAATATTAAGGAGCTATTTATTAGCAAATAGGACATCTTGTGACTACGATGGCCGAACTTTAGATTTAGAAGAAGGAACAGGAGTTGCAGATTTTGGAGGCGGTTATGAGAATATATAATTTTTAGTATAAAATAGTAATTAATAAAAAAATATAAATAAATGAAATAGAAAAATTTAAACAGTCCGCATTAAACTGGGTGAATTGCTGGAAACTCTTTAGAGCTTTAACTACCAAAGTGTAACAATGTTAAAGATTAGACAATCAGCAGCCAAGCTATAAGCCATCTTATAGAAGGTT
>TARA_R110002153_G_scaffold8581_3_pt1 | contig 19580 bp, 15 predicted proteins | sample TARA_R110002153 | Tara Oceans TARA_R110002153 (sample SAMEA4398193) | marine metagenome | biome: Polar Biome; feature: [SRF] surface water layer (ENVO:00010504); material: water (ENVO:00002006), including particulate matter (ENVO:01000060) such as... | depth 5 m
CAGGTTTAATTTATGAAAATGCAGATCAAGGAGGTACTTTAGACAGTATCATTACCTTAGCAGAACAAAGAGGTGACTGTATCGCAGTTGTTGATTTAGATGGGTACGGCTCTACCGTAGCTAGTGCTACTTCGACTGCTACTAGTTTAAACAGTTCTTATGCAGCAGCTTACTGGCCTTGGTTACAAGTAGTATCAGCTACAGGAAGAAACGTATGGGTACCAGCTTCAACAGTAATTCCAGGAGTATATGCTTTTACAGATAATAGTTCTGCACCATGGTTCGCACCAGCAGGATTAGTAAGAGGAGGTATTGCAGGAGTAATTCAAGCAGAACAGAAATTAACAAGAGGTCAAAGAGACTTACTGTATGATGGAAAAGTTAACCCAATCGCTACTTTCCCTGGACAAGGTATAGCAGTATTTGGACAAAAGACGACACAGACTAAAGCTTCAGCTTTAGATAGAGTAAACGTTAGAAGATTGTTAATCGAGCTTAAGAAGTTCTTAGGAGATCAAGCTAGAAACTTAGTATTTGAACAAAATACAGTAGCAACTAGAAACAAATTCTTATCTACAGTTAACCCTTACTTAGAATCAGTGGTACAGAGACAAGGTCTTTATGCTTTTAGAGTAGTAATGGATGACACGAACAACACCGCAGACGTTGTAGACAGAAATCAACTAATAGGTCAGATCTTTATTCAGCCAGCTAAAACAGCAGAATTTATCGTACTTGACTTCACAGTAGAACCAACTGGAGCAACTTTTAACGGATAATTTAATAACACAATATTTATAATAAAGTATACACAACATGGCAGTATTAGATCCAAATGAAATTATGTTTAAAGCCTTTGAACCAAAGGTGCAAAACAGATTTGTAATGTACATCGACGGTATTCCTTCATTCATGGTCAAGAATGTTAAGGCACCATCATTCACAGATAACATTATCAAGTTAGACCACATCAACTCATATAGAAAGATTAGAGGAAAAAGAGAATGGGACGATATGACCATGACCTTATATGACCCAGTAACTCCTTCAGGAGCTCAAGCAGTAATGGAATGGGCTAGATTAGGTTACGAATCAGTAACAGGAAGAGCTGGTTATTCTGACTTCTATAAGAAAGATTTAACTTTAAATGTATTAGGACCTGTTGGAGACATCGTAGGTGAATGGATTATTAAAGGAGCTATCCTAACAGTAGGAGACTTCGGACAATATGACTGGACATCTGATGAAGCTGTAGAAATAGGAATTACAGTTGCAATGGACTACTGCGTACTGAACTACTAAGAATACTTACTACCATACTTTAATATTCAAGAACCCGATTTATTTCGGGTTTTTGTTGTTTTATAAAGTTATTATTCGTATATTTATTAGTATAACAAGTTATAATTAAATAAAATTTATGGAATCAAAATTTAAAGTACCTACAGAAACAGTAGAACTACCTTCAAAAGGTCTCCTGTACCCTAAAGATTCTGCATTATCATCTGGAAAAGTCGAGATGAAGTATATGACAGCAAAAGAAGAGGACATCTTAACAAATTCTAACTACATTGAAAAAGGGACAGTAATAGATAAACTATTACAATCTCTACTCGTAGACAAGGCAGTATCTTATGCAGACCTACTAACAGGAGATAAAAACGCTATTATGGTAGCTGCAAGAGTTTTATCTTACGGAAAAGACTACGACTTTGAATATAAAAATACAAAACATACAGTAGACCTTAGTTTACTAGAGAATAAACCACTAGACCCTCGCATAGAATCTTCAGAAGGTACTAATGATTTTAATTTTACCCTACCTCATACGGGGAATACCATTACATTCAAGTTACTAACTCATCAAGACGAGAGTAATATAGAAAGGGAAGTTAAAGGTCTACAGAAACTTAATAAAGAAAGTAACCCATTAGGTTCTACAAGATACAAGTACATGATTACTTCTGTAAATGGATTAAGAGAAACTAAAGATGTTAGAGATTTTGTTGACAACTACTTACTAGCTAAAGATGCTAGAGCATTTAGAGAAGAATATAGTTTAATAAACCCAGATATAGATTTAGAAGTACAGCTAGACGACCAGGAGGACGTTGTTACGCTGCCAATTACATTAAACTTTTTTTGGCCGGACGCTCAATTATAGGTCTATACTATTTAAAGAAATACACGATATTGTTTTCCACGGGAAGGGAGGTTACTCATGGACTGAAGTTTATGAAATGCCTATATGGCTTCGTAGATTTACTTTTCAACAGATACAAGAGTTTTATTCTGAACAAAATAAACAAGGGGAAAAAGAACAAGAGCAAATACAGAGAGTTCAATCTAAGATAAAAACCCCTAACTACAACGTTAAGTCTCCAAAAAAGTAACTACCTTTCCTATTTATTAGAAAATAAACAATGGCTGAAGATAACAAATCTGCAATTGAACTAGAACAAACTTTTAAGCGGATTAATAGAATGCGTATAGAGATGGGTAAAACCCCTCTCGTGGATATGGACGGAATCAAAGATTTACCGGGCCTATTAGAAGCGAGTAAGCAAGAGTTATCTGATATGGATGGCTCTGCAACAAATTTATACGAGAGACTACAAGGAATAACTTCAGAACTAAAAGGACAGCAGACACCATTACAGAAATCCAGAGCAGCATTTAACTCTATTACTTCTGCTTCAATTAAACTCCTTCAACACGAACAAGGAATATCTAAACTTAATTCTAAGCAACTACAACAATTAAAACAAAAAGCTAAAGAAAGTAAGAATTTAATTGAGTTAGGTGCAAAAGATATAAGGCAACACAACGATGCCTACAGAAATATACAAGCAGAATTAGCAGAGTTTGCAAAAGAAACCAATGCAACAGAAGATGAGCTACTTATACATAAAAAACATTTATTCGATACCACTAAAGGCATAACAGAGGAACAAAAATCTATACTACAAGCAACCAAAGGTGAAAGCAAAGCACTGCAGGAGATTATTGAACAGGCAAATAAAAGGTTAAAAGTAGAACAGGAAATTGATGAAGCAGTAGGAGGGTATAGTAAGTTAGCAACATTTGTTAAGTCAATACCAGGTCTAAAGGCTTTTGCTCAACCATTTGAAAAAGCAGCAACCGCAGCTAGAGATGCATACGAGAGCACCAAGTCGCAAACAGAAGCATTAAAAGCAGCTGGAAAAGAGATTGGGAAGTCTATGCTGGTTAAAACAATCAGTTTAGCAGCAGCATTTACATTTATTAAAGACGCTGTCTTCTCTGTTAATAAGCAACAGGTAGAAATTGGAAAGAACCAAGGCTTAAGCATATCTCAGACAAGAAAACAGTTCGAGATATACAAGAAAATAGGAGACACAACTAATCAATTCGGAGTCCGTACCGGTAATATAGTAGAAGCTCAATCAGAATTAACTAGCTCTCTAGGTGCAGCAAGAGGATTTACATCTAAACAGTTAACCGATCAAATACTACTTACTAAACAGATAGGGCTACAGGCAAACACTGCAGGACAACTTCAAGGGTTAGCTATGGCATCTGGGGAATCAAGTGAAGAAAGTTTAGATAGTATTATCTCAGCAACACAGGCACTGAAGATGCAAACCGGTATTCAGTTAGACCAAAAAGGAGTAATAGACGAAGTAGCAAAAACAGATGGGCAAGTAGCAGCAAATTATAAAAATAACCCAGGTTTAATTGCTAAAGCAGTAATGCAGACTAGAAAACTTGGTATTACGTTAGCTCAAGCAGCAAAAATGTCATCAAGTCTTTTAGATTTTGAAACCTCTATCGGAACTGAAATGGAAGCAGAACTTTTACTTGGACGAGATTTAAATTTTGACAAAGCAAGAGCTCTAGCATTATCAGGAGATGCAGCAGGAGCAGCAGCAGAGATACGTAAACAAACAGGCTCCTCAGCACAATTCGGAAAACTTAACGTAATACAGCAAGAAGCACTCGCTAAAGCAGCTGGAATGACTGCAGATGAACTAGCTAATTCCCTTAGACAAGAAGAACAGTTAAATAAGCTTGGAGCAAATACTAAAAAACAGATACAGGATAGAGTAAAAGAATTAAAAGCCCAGGGATTAACAGAACAAGCAAACAGACTACTAAGTCAGACAGCCAATGCAGAAGACGCTAAAGCAGGTTTAAAACGAGTATCGTTAGAAATGCAACTTAGTGAAGCAATACAGAAGACTAAAGAGAAAATTGGTGAAATGCTTACAAGTAGTGGAGGAGTTGAAGTCATAGTAGGAAACATAGTAGACCTCTTTACTAGTTTACCTCAAATGCTGGGTACAATAAAAACAGTTTTATCGGTAGTAGGTGGGTTAATGGTAGCTTTTAAAGTAGCATCTTTAGGTGCAGCAGTCGCACAAGCATTAATAGCAGCAGGAGCAATTGCAACAGCATCCGCTGTCTCTATGGGATTCGGAATAGCAGCAGTACTTGGAGGCATTGCAGTAGGAGCAGCAGCATTTAACTCAATGTCTTCAGATGCCTCTGCTAATACAAAATCTAAGATGAAGGATGGTGTTATCGGACCAGGCGGTGAAACTATAGTAAGTGGACCAAAAGGGAGTATTCAACTAAACAAACAAGACTCAATGATAGTCGGTACTAACCTCGGAGGAGGCGATAACGGCGGAGGATCTTCATCTAATGCATTAATATCTAGAATAGATAAATTAATATCGATTGTAGAAAGAGGAGGTAATGTATACTTAGACGGTAGTAAAGTTGGTGAAGCTTTAGTACTTAGTTCCAACCTTAGTTCATAATAGCTATTTATATTAAAACCAATAATAAACAAAAATTAATTATGTCAATACTAAACAACCTAAAAGATTCAGTCCACGGATTGAAAGGACAAACACCAGCACAGAGAGATGGAGCTAATAAAGCTTCTACTTTACATTTTGCTTCCTCTATAACTGATAAACCAGATATTTTAGCGCAGCAATCACAACTTAGCTTAAAAGGTAAAAAACCAGCTAACAACTACTTAGATAATATGCCAGAAAAAGGGATTAAAGATAGAGGTAGAGATTTAACATAATAACTAAAGCCAAAGTGCAATGCCATTAATAGATTTAATTACCAACCTTAAGGATTTAACTTACGGTGGAAACGGTCCTTTAATTACTAAGGACATAAAGAATCCACCGACAAGTAATGCTCTTTCTATGGAAGTTACTCGTAGATCAGATGATTTACTGAGAATCGGTAAGCTATTAACTACAGCACCCGGCATTAAACATGGAATCAACCAAGTTGCACTCAACGCAGTAGAACGAAACAATTCAGCTAAAGATAAAACAGCTTTAGGTAGTCTACTTAAAGGCGGATGGTCAGCAGCCAAAGGAATAGCTTCAACTCTAGCTCAAATACCAGTAAACGGAACAGGTACTCATTTTGTAGAGGGGTTCGCCGGTAAACGAGGGTATTTAAAAGGTACCCAAGGACATGTAGAGTACAAAAACACTAGATCTCAAGACGGTAATATAAACACACGAGAGATAATAGAAAAAACAGGGGACTTTAACTTACAGGGTAATATACTTAAATCTAGATTAGAGAGTATAGAGAGTGAAGATAAGAAGTACTATAGTGTGGGAACTACACCAACCCCTATCTCGGACACAAATGCCTTTGATGCTTATGTTTTCAGCACATCAAGTTCCTTAGCTAAGAACCAAACAGAATTAGGATTTCAAACAGTAGGTATACAAGCAAGTAAAAATACAGAAGATACTTATTTAAAATTATCCGATAAAGAGAATGCTGATAAAAGCTATACTACTAAGACTAGATCGTTTGACAGAATTACAGCTAAATACCCCAGTAAGGAAACTTTAACTACTACCATGGAGGTAGATCAAGATAATATAACCTCTAGTGTTTTTGAAGACATAATTAACTTTCGATTTAAAGTCATACAGCCTCAAAAAGGTTCAGTTGATGAACCAAAAGTCACTAGATTAGACTTCCGTGCATATTTAGATTCATTCAATGATTCTTTCAATGGAGAATGGACGCAGTTTAAGTACTTAGGAAGAGCAGAACCTTTCTATAATTATAACGGGTTTGATAGGTCTATATCATTTGGATTTAAAGTTGCTGCAAGTTCCATAGATGAAATGAAACCTTTATATGAAAAGTTAAATAAACTTGCCGGTACAACAGCCCCAACATACTCAGATAGTAATTACATGAGAGGAACGTTAACTACCGTTACAGTGGGGGACTACCTTATAGATCAACCAGGGATAATAGAACAGGTAGCCTTCAATTGGAACCCTGATTACCCTTGGCATACAAAAGCAGCAGACAGTACATCAAAATCCACCTATAAAGATACTAAACCAGAACACCAACAACTACCAACAGTTTTAGAAGTTCAGATTTCATTTAAACCTCTACACGTTAAAGCACCACAGGCCGATACGGTATTTATAGGAAGTAAGAATACTGTATCTAAACAAACATCGGACACGTAGTACTAAAAGAACATATAACATATGAACAGGTATAAAAACATAGGAACAATAAGGAGTACAGGAGAGAAGCAGACTCTTAGGAATGTAATATTCCCAGAGATCATTCCATCTTTTTCCGACATATACATTATCACCACTGCAGGAGATAGGTACGACACACTTGCATTAGAGTATTACAGTGATTCATCACTCTGGTGGATTATAGCAAGTAGTAATAACAGTAAGAAAGATTCATTAAATGTAGAACCTGGGGTACAGTTAAGAATCCCTACTGAAACCACTGCAATTATAGAAGCCTATGAAGTATTAAATCTAAATAGGTAATGGCAGCAGGTAATAAAATATTCGGTGTGCCCCTTAGCACAGGAGTGCAATTACAGCTAGAACATAGAGTAAAAGCACAGACAGATGGAAAAATAACTGGTCTAGAAGGTATTCAAGAAACTAACAACGGAGGTTCTTGGGTTAGATGTATTTCAGGAGTAGATACATTAACCGATGCACAGATTAAAAAAATAAAAGAATTACAACAGTACCCAAACGATCCTAACTGGGAAGCAGCTAGACAAGCGTATTATAAACGCCCCGGTAAATCTAGTTCTTCTTATGCAGAAGCTAATGTACTGTACGGCGGTACCGCATACCGTAAGAATAAAAGCAGAACCGGTATAAATCTTAAAAAAATACAGTCAGACTATAATAACGGTTCCTATGTTACTAGTGAAACAGGCGGTATTGTTCCAATGGCCGGTTTAACGGGGTTTAGAGTTAAATCCAAAAGCCAATTTGGTACATTAAGAGAAATTGAACTTAGTATACAGGCTAATTCACCAGAGCAGTTAGAAGCTTTAGAGCGCTTGTATTTTAGACCGGGGTACTCTATGTTAGTAGAATGGGGTAATAGTTTCTATAGAGATAAAGAAGGAACTTTAGCAAGTAGTGCAAATTCTGCATTAGATCCTTTTTTAAAGGAAAGAAATATTGAAAACACTCAAACGAAAATTGACAAGCTAATAGTTGACTCAGGGTACAATTATGACGGAATGATGGGAAAAGTAGTAAACTTTTCTTGGAACTACTCTGGAAACGGTGTGTACGACTGTACATTAAAGATTGTAGGGAAAGGAGAGGTATTAGAATCCATCTCATCTACTTATTATGATCCTTCAGACGATAAAATAAACAAGTACATAAGTAACCTCAAGAATAAAGACGGCAACAGGGATGAAAACGATTTACTTTTAAACGTACTCAAAGCTTTTACCAATCCAAATGACGAGACTCTAAAAGAATATAAAAAAGAGTATTTCCCTGAAGGTAAATTATGGGTATATAGAGGTAACACCTTATTTACAGATGCTAAAGCAGAAGGATACCCTGACACAACCCGTTTATCTTATATGTCTTTACGGGATATCCTATACGTACTCAATAAAACAATCCTTGAAAAAGAATTCTCAGGAAACAACGGAACTTTATTTAGCACAGTATTTGGAGAAACTGAGTTTACTACCTGGGCTTATAATATATCTAGCAACCCGTTTATCTGTGGATTACCAGCAGATCCAGACGTTTACATAGCAGAGCTATCCGGGATACCGCATTGGGCAAAAGCATACCGAAAACCTTATGTAATAATAGGAGGAGGAGGAGATACATACCCATCAGCTGGACGAAAAGATAAATTTCCAGAGTATTTAAAATCTGCAAAACGTAAAATAGGTGAATTGCATGGAGATACAGCTAATGAAGCAGATGACCCACTACGTATACTGGTTAATATGGAGTACCTTGTACAGATGCATAGAGAAAATGTAGAAAGTAAATCAAAAAATTCGGATGTAAGTATTTCCGTGTTTAAATTTGTAAAAACACTACTTTCTAAAGTTAGCACTACCCTTGGAGGGCAAACAAGACTAGACCTACATGTATTTCCAGAAACAAATAAATGGACTATAATTGATAGAACTAAGTATAACCCTATAGATAGAGCATCTGAGCTTCCTCTAATAAACGTTGTAGGTTTAGGGAGTCAAGTGACACAGGTAGGAATTGCAAGTAAGATATCAAGTAATATGGTTAATATGCTCTCAATTGCAGCCGCTTCCAGTGGACTTACCGATCAAGATCAGGATGGAATTATGCAATATAATGCTAATTTAGTAGATAGGCACTATAAGCCTAAAAACCCGATAATTGATGAAATGAAAAAACAAAAGCTGTCTACATGGACAGTTTCGCAAGAAGCTACGGCAGATATGAGAGAGGTGTACCGACAATTCGCTAACGGATATGCAACACCAGATCTATTTGATAAGGTAGGACAGGCATATCAAAGATTAGCAGAAAATTCTATAAACAGGATAACTAACCAAAGAAGAGCAGCAAACAAAGAAGTAGCTCCTCATGACCCTATACTCCCTATAGAGTTAAGTTTAACTTTAAGAGGTATAGCAGGAATAAAAATGGGCGAAGCTTTTTCTATTAACAAGGAAATTTTACCTACACGGTACTTTAAACGGGTTGGATTTGTAGTAACAGGGTTAGAGCATATTATAGGTATTGACAATACCTGGTTTACAGATATTAAAACTAGCATGTTTATGTTACCTGTCAAAGAGTTAATACCTACCGTACCGGATCCAGAACCAGAACTAGAACCAGAAGAATTAGAAACAGTTGCCCCAACTAAAACTACAGAAGACAGTAAGACCCCAGAAGCAGATAAACTAAGAGCAGCAATTGCAGCAGCAGGTTTTATAGAAAAAGGAGATGAACTATCTAACGGAGGTGATATAACAGCTTCAGCTTCTAAATTAGGAGTCTCCTTAATAGACACAGTAAAAAAAGAGCTCCCCGGTATTACGTTACGATTCACAGGAGGAAATGATGAGTACCATCAAAAGTTAAAAGGATCAAAATCTAGACACAAAGCTGGAAATGCTTTAGATTTTACTATTGTACCTTTAAATCCCGATAATAAAAAAGCAGTATTAGCAGTAGTACAGGGTTACGCAGCAGGAATGAACGGTAAAGTTCGATACAAGGATGAGTACGAAAAACTTACTATTAATGCATCAGGAGCACACATGCATATATCATGGGGCTCAGGAAGTGAAGGAAATAGTGAATTATTAGCTGCTAGAACATTAGCTAGAAGTAATAAAATTAAAACCTATACAGTATAATATGTGGTTACCAGCATTTAAATTTATAAAAGGCCTTTTTGCATTTAGGGGTTCATTCACATTCGAGAATGGATCTGATTTTGAAGGTCCATATGTTGAAACGAGTACAGGAGAGTACTATACAGGTAGTACATTAAACTCTAAATCTAAAAAGATACTATCAGTAGAAGATCATGGAGCCGAATTAGACTTTGAAGGTATGCCAGAAATACTTAAAGCTGAGAATCCAATACCAACACCTCCTGACTATAAAAAAGGTTTTTTTATTAGGTATTTTCTTGAAGATACGAGAAACAAAAATGTTATTGAGGTAGAAGCTAATACGTACCGAAAAAAAGGAACAGAGCTATATATAAAACAAGCTCAAGTAAAATGGGTACTTGATAAACCTGTAAAAGATTTATTTAATCAAGGGTACCTATATAAAGGAGCAGCAAGTAGGAATAGAGAAGCAATAATGAGCAGCTCACAGTCAATGCCTAAATTAAGAGAGTTAATAAAGGATTACGGTAAATTTGCTGACATAGAATCTGATGTAGCAGGTTATAAGTTTATAGACTTACCTGTAAAACAGCAAAAAAGATTAATACAGCTACAATCTCCAGTAAGTCAGCAAGAACCTTTAGTTAAAGATATTTCTAATTTTTTAGGAAAGGAACTTAAACTTAAGAAGCTTAAAGAAAACTTATATACATCAGGAAACAGGTATAAAAGAAAAAATAGTTCAGTAGAGTATAAAGGTTTCTACCACATTCACCCAACATACGGCGCAATGGTAGGAGCAGTGCATACTAGTGTAACTCACGACTACTTAGAACCTTTCACAAACAGATCAAATACATCCTCGAATACTACCAACTCTACATACAGCGGCAACAGCGGTAACATTGGAGGAAGCGGAAATATTAACACAGAGAATATTGCAGATTCAGATTTTGAAAATAATAACGTATATTAGTTGTTAATTTAACTTATTGTTCTTATATTAAGTAAAAGGTTATAAGAATGTTTTACATAGTAGAAGAAGATAGTAAGTTACAGTTAATAGAGAATCTAGTTAGACAGGGTTGCTATATTGATGTAGTATCCTCTAATGATAACTACCACCCTAAGTTAACTTCAACAGTTGCTGTATACTTACGGTTCCCAAAAAGTAAAAGTGGATTTATTATTCCTATATCACACGATGAAGGAGTTAATGTAGACAAAAAACGTGTCTACGATATTCTTCTACAAGCTCCTACACTATATACATTAGACAAGAAGAAGTTACTCTATCACTTTAATCTACCAAGAGCAATAGATATTTCGCTACTATATTCAATGGTGAAATATGAAAGGTTAGAGTACAGTAAAGAGTCTAACACTTTAAATTACTTTTACAATAAACATAAAAAATTAAAAGGAGTAAATAGCTTTATACCAATTTCAAAGTTGTATGAAGTATGTGAAAACGTTTACGATAAAGTAGCACCAGTTATACTATTGGAGATACCTGCTGGATTTGACTTTTATAATAATACTGCTACTAGTGTATTTTACCTATTAGAGCAAGAGGGATTAGGAGTAGAGTATGAAGAATACGTAAAACTATTTACCCCTAGAGAGCCACAGTTTAACACATTAAGTAATACAGTATACACATACTATAACCTCTACAATAGTACTTCAAGACCCACTAACGCATTTAATAGCGTTAACTATGCTGCCATACCAAAAACAGAAGCACATAGAGCTTGTTTTACTCCTCAAAACGACTTTTTTGTAGAATTTGATTTTGATGGATACCACCTAAGGTTACTCTGTGAACAAATAGACTATAAATTAACTCCTGAATCAGCTCATAAACAATTAGCAAAGCACTACTTCGGTACAGAAGACATTTCAGATGAACAGTATTTAGAAGCTAAGCAGATTAATTTTCAAGCTATATACGGTAAGATACCAAAGGAACATAGAAACTTAGATATATTTGTTTTGATTCAAGAATATATTGATAATATGTGGGCTATGTACGAAGAAAACGGAGTAGTATATAACCCGGTATCTGGAAAACCCTTTACAAAAGAACTTCAAGGCATGCATCCCGCTAAATTAATGAATTATATGATGCAATCGTTGGAAACCTCAAGAAATATTCTTATCTTAAAGGAAGTGCTTAAGTACCTTAGGAATAAAAAGACAACAGCAGTGCTCTTTACATATGATGCAATACTATTTGACTACAGTAAAGAGGATGGAAAAGAAACCTTACTAGGGATACAAAAAGTACTAGAACAAGATGGGAAATACCCAGTTAAATTTAAATACAGTAAAGATTTAGTATTATAAAAACAGTTAATATTTATATATGATGCAATTAGCAGATAAACAATCGTTTGATTACGACTTAGACGATTTCCATTACACAGACGATATGAGTAATAAACTGTTCTGTACATTTTCAACACAAGAGAACCTTGACAATGTATTAACAACTATACAGGAAAAATATAAAATAGTATATAGTAAAATCTTTGTGCTTTACTCTAAAAGCCAAGATGAATACATATGTACGTATAATGTGGACTTTGGTAATGTTTCTAACTTTTTAGAGAATACCATTTTAGTACACAGAAAAAAAGAAACTAACACCCTTTACACAATAAACGCTCTTAATACTCTAATCAAAGAATTAAATAACGGTCAGTTAGATAGTTCTTATAGAGTTAATTGGAGTGACTATAAGAATTGTGTACTCCTAACTAAGGGCCCTGAATTAAAAAGAGTAAATACTAAACTTTTTAACATAATAGAGTTGGAGAATTAAAAAAAAGTTCTTATCTTTAAAGAACACGTTATAAATTAAAAATAAGTTATATGGATTTAAATGCAATCAAGGCGAAACTAGATGCCTTAAACTCGAATGGTCAAGAACGAGAAAAAGTTGACTACTCTACAATTTTTTGGAAGCCTGTAATGGGAAAACAGACAGTACGTATTGTACCATCTGCCTTTGATCCTGCATTCCCCTTTAAAGAGATGAAATTTCACTACGGAGTTGGAAAATTCCCTATGGTAGCTTTATCAAACTTTGGAAAGCAAGACCCAATTGAAGAATTTGTTAAAGAGTTGAGAAAGACAAACGATAAAGACAATTGGTCCTTATCAGGAAAACTAAACCCTAAAACACGTATCTTTGCTCCAGTAGTAGTAAGAGGAGAAGAAGAGAAAGGTGTTAGATTATGGGGATTTGGTGTAACTATCTATAAAGCATTACTTGCTTTAGCAGAAGATGAAGATGTAGGAGACTTTACAGATGTAATGCAAGGATGGGACATGGTAGTAGAAATGCAAGCCGGTAACCCGTATCCTGCAACTACAGTAAGAATTAAACCTAAACAGACACCTTTATCTGATAACAATGAATCAGTAGACTTGTGGTTAAAGAAACAACCTAACCCGGTTGAAGTACATAATCAGTATGACTATGACTACATTAAAAAACAATTACAAGGATACCTTAACCCTGGAGGAGAAGAGACTCAAGAAGTTACTACAGAAGCAGTAACAACTCCTACCTCTACAGGCAATGCTTTACCGGAAAGTTTAGGTCAACAAAAAGCAGACTTTACTTTGGAAACAGCAGTAGCAGAGAACAAAGACACAGTTAGTAAATTTGATGACTTATTCAACGAATAGATATGGCAAAGAAAAAAGAAGCAGTTCAAGCTGCCGCAACCGCGGCAGTGAAGAAAGGATTTAATTTAGGTAATTTTAAAAAGAAGAAAGGCTTCGCTCAAACATCAGTTAAATTTAAAGAGCAAGGTTGGATACCATTATCCCCAGCTTTCCAGGATATTACGTCTTTACCGGGTATACCTACAGGTCATATTACCCTTTTAAGAGGACATAGTGATACCGGTAAGACAACAGCTCTATTAGAAGCAGCAGTTAATGCTCAAAAGATGGGAATTCTACCTGTCTTCATTATCTCAGAGATGAAGTGGTCTTGGGAACATGCTAAAGAAATGGGACTACAGTTTGAAGAAGTATTAGACGAAAACGGAAAAGTTACAGATTATGAAGGTCACTTTCTATATGCAGATAGAGGTTCATTAAACACTATCGAAGAAGTAGCTGTACATATGGCAGACTTAATGGACGAACAGTCTAAAGGGAATCTTCCGTATGATATGTGTTTCTTCTGGGATTCTATCGGATCTATACCCTGTGATTTATCAGTACGCTCTAATAAGAACAATAATGAATGGAATGCAGGAGCAATGTCTACTCAATTCGGTAATAATTTAAATCAAAAGATTTTACTATCTAGAAAAGAGAACTCACCTTTTACTAATACATTAGTTGCTATTAATAAGGTTTGGACAATGAAACCAGAACATCCAATGGGCCAACCTAAATTACAGAATAAAGGCGGCATGTCTATGTGGTATGATGCTACGTTAGTAGTTACTTTCGGAAATATTACTAATCCCGGTACCTCTAAAATTAAAGCAGTTAAAAACGGCTTACAGGTAGAGTTTGCTAAACGTACAAATATACAAATTGAAAAGAATCATATTGGAGGAGTACAGTCTAGAGGAAAGGTAATAATGACCTCTCACGGATTCCTACCAGATGATAAGAAAGCAATTGATAAGTATAGAGATACACATAAAGAACACTGGTTAAAGCTAGTAGGAAGTGTTGACTTTGACTTAATTGAAGAAGGAGATTTAGAAGAAGAAGTAATAACTAAAGGACTTTTAGACTAATGGCGGACTTTAGCAATATCTTAGATAACCTAAAGGAGAAGCCACCGAGAGAATTGAACGACCATATATTGGTTATTGATGCTATGAATATGTTAATTCGTAGCTTCTCTCTTCTCAAAGCAATGAACCCGAACGGCCACCATATTGGTGGTCTAGTAGGCTTTATGAGGTCTTTAGGATTTGTTACACGTACTTTTGACCCTACTAGAGTAATCATAGTATGGGACGGAAAAGGAGGATCAGCTAATAGAAAGAACTTAAACCCTAACTATAAAGCACAAAGAGCAACATCTCGTATTACTCATTGGGGACTATACGATTCTAAAGCAGAAGAACAAGAAGCTTTAATAGGTCAATTACTAAGAACTCAAGACTACTTAGAATGTTTACCTATCCAACAGTTAATGATGGAAAAATTAGAAGCAGATGATATTATAGCATATATAGCTAATATGGCATCAGCGCATAAAGTAAATAAATGTACTATAGTCTCTTCCGACAAGGATTTCTTACAGTTAGTGGACGATACAGTAGAAGTGTACGCTCCAATTAAGAAGAAAATATTTACTAAAGCTAATATACAGGAAGAATTACAAGTCCTACCTGAAAACTATAATATAGTTAAAGCATTACTAGGAGATAACTCTGATAATTTAGCAGGAGTAAAAGGACTGGGGATTAAAACAATATTATCACAATTTCCAGACTTAATAAACAAACCTGGTATGTCTCTTCAGTACGTATACGATATATGTGCAGAAAAACTAGAAGAAAAGAAAGTTAAGAAGATATTCCCTAAAATTATTACAGAATGGGATAAGGTCGAAACTAATTTCGAACTAATGGACCTACACGAAACTTCTTTAGACGATAAAGAAATTGATCATGTTAAAGAGGTACTAAAACAGCCAGTACCTACCTTACAATCAGGAGCTTTTTTACATCTTCTTGAAACGGATAGAATTGAAGGTATCACCAAAAACACCGAAGGGTGGTTGGAGAACTTTAGAGGACTTACTACACTGAGATAGTTGCTTCACTGCAATATATTTCGTATATTTAAATATAATTAAAAAGGTTATACATGACATTAAAATCACTTCATCAATACGGAAAGGGCTTCCAACTTAAAGTTTTAGGCTCATTATTAACAGACAAAAAGTTTCTACTTAACGTAAGGGATGTCTTAAAAGAAGAATACTTCGATGCAGATTCACATAAGTGGATTGTAAATGAAATTATTAACTACTTCGATAAGTACCATACTAGTATTACAATGGATGTAATTAAAGTAGAATTACAGAAAGTAGAGAATGAAGTTTTAGTTGTAGCATTGAAAGAGGAGTTAAGAAACTCTTATGCTGCTTCACAAGACGATTTAGTTTATGTACAAGAAGAATTCTTAGGATTTTGTAAGAATCAAGAAATGAAACAAGCAATTCTAACTTCTGCAGACTTACTTAAAGAAGGAGATTTTGACGGTATTCGTAACATGGTTGAAAAAGCTATGAAAGCAGGAATGGATAAAGATATGGGACACGAATATAATATAGATGTAGAATCTAGATATAGAGTAGACTATAGACCAACTGTACCAACACCGTGGGGATTATTCAACGATGGAATACAAGGAGGCTTCGGACCAGGAGATTTAGCAATAGTATTTGGTAATCCAGGAGGAGGAAAGAGTTGGACCTGTGTAGCTATGGCAGCACACGCTGTAAAAGCAGGCTTCAAGGTAAACTATTATACATTAGAATTAGGAGAAGAATACGTAGGTAAACGATTTGACTGTTACTTTACAGGGTACTCTATTGATGAAGTTAACTCTCACCGTAAGGAAGTAGAGAAAGTAGTTAAGGGTTTAAAAGGTAAGTTAATAGTAAAGGAATATGCTCCTAAAATGGCATCAGTAAATACTATTAAATCACACATACAGAAATGTATTGATATGGATCATAAACCAGATTTAGTAATCATTGACTACGTAGACTACTTAAAAGCACCTTCTAGAGGAAAAGGCTTTGAAAGGAAAGATGAAATTGATGATGTATTTATTGCTACTAAAGGATTAGCTAAAGATTTAAAGATTCCTATTATTACTCCATCACAGGTTAATAGAATGGGAGCTAAAGATTCTATTATAGAAGGAGATAAAGCAGCCGGCTCGTACGATAAAATGATGGTAGCAGATGTATGTATATCATTATCCAGACAAAAAGAAGACAAAGTGCTGGGTACAGGTAGAATACATGTCATGAAAAATAGATACGGACAAGATGGAATGACGTACGATATATTAATGGATACTAACAACGGGCATATAGAGTTTGTAGGTAAACAAGAACTTACAGACCTACTCCCAGCTAATGAAAACGGGGTAACATCAATACATCAAGACTTAGCTAAAAAGTTTTTTAGTGTTGAGCGAGTAGAAGCCTCATAACGAGATATTTATAACCGTATCCTCAAGAAATCCTATAAAGTATCTTGGGGATACTTTGTCTAAACAATTTAAAAATATATAAAGATATATGAGTCTATTAGAAGAAAGAATAGTTTATAAGCCATTCGAATACCCACAAGCATATGATTACTGGTTAAAGCAACACCAAGCACATTGGATACATACAGAAGTACCTATGTCGCAAGACGTTACAGATTGGAATTCTAATTTAAAAGAGCACGAAAAAAACTTAATAGGGGGAATACTTAAAGGTTTTGCTCAAACAGAAACAGTAGTAAATGATTACTGGACTAACCTAGTAACTCAATGGTTTAGAAAACCAGAAGTGATTATGATGGGAGTAACATTCGGAGCATTTGAAACAATACATGCAGAAGCTTATTCACTATTAAATGAACAATTAGGATTAGATAATTTCGCAGAGTTCTTAGAAGATGAAGCTACTATGGCTAAAATCGAAAACTTAATGAATGTCCGTGACTCTCATGATGCACCAGACTGGCATCAAAGAGCTGTCTCTCTAGCAATATTTTCTGCTTTTACAGAAGGTGTTAACTTATTTAGTTCTTTTGCAGTGTTACTGTCTTTTAAAATGAGAAACCTACTTAAAGGGGTTGGACAGATTGTTGAATGGTCAGTAAGAGACGAATCACTACATAGTAACGCAGGATGTTGGTTATTCAGAACATTAATGAAAGAACATCCAGAATTCAAAACTGAACAATTGGAGTTAGATATACGAGAAGCTGCAACCGCTGCTATCCAATTAGAATTTGACTTTATTGATAAGGTATTTGAAATGGGAGACTTAGAGAATTTATCTAAAGAAGATTTAAAGAACTTTATACGACATAGAGTAAATACTAAGATGGGAGATTTAGGTTTAAAACCTTTAATTCCTTCAGACCAAATTGACAAAGGAGCTTTAAAGACTATGAAATGGTTTGATGCAGTAATAGCAGGAAAACAACAAACAGATTTCTTTGCAGGTAGGGTTACAAACTACTCAAAAGGTCATATGGAATGGGATGCAAATTCAATGTTTTAACAATATAATACTTTAACAAATGAGTCAAGTAGTAGATACTTCCAATTGGGAAGCAGGTAAAGATTATCCGGAATGGATGAACGAAGTTTCAGTAGCAACAATATCTAAAGGGTATTTATTAGCAGATGAAACACCTAAAAAAGCATATAGAAGAGTTGCAGCAACTGTAGCTAGAAGATTAGATAGGCCAGATTTAGAGAATAAATTCTTTAGGTATATGTGGAAAGGTTGGTTAAACCTAGCTTCACCGGTACTTTCAAATACAGGTACAGACAGAGGGCTTCCTATCTCCTGTTTTGGTATAGATACTCCAGACTCCATTAGGGGAATCGGACTAACAAATGCTGAATTAATGAGATTAACTTCGTTAGGTGGAGGAGTTGGAATCGGACTCTCTAAAGTTAGAGGACGAGGAGGAAAAATTGGAGGAGGAGAAACTGGCCAATCAGAAGGTATAGTACCTTGGGCTAAGATTTACGATTCTACGATTATAGCTACAAATCAAGGAGCAGTAAGAAGAGGAGCAGCATCTGTAAACCTAGATATAAACCATCCAGATATTAAGGAGTTTCTTCAAATTAGAAGACCAAAAGGAGACCCTAATAGACAGTGTCTAAACCTTCACCAATGCGTTGTAGTGGATGATAGCTTTATGCAGAAACTAGATCATAGAGACCCGGAGGCAATGGGAACCTGGGTAGAAATACTTAAATCTAGAGTCGAAACAGGAGAACCTTATATTATGTTTAAGGATACAGTCAATAACGCTAACCCACCAGCATATAAGAAAAATAACTTAGATGTATCTATGACTAATATATGCTCAGAGATTACATTACACACAGACGAAGAGCATTCTTTCATTTGCTGCCTTTCTTCTGTTAACTTGACTAAATACCATGAATGGAAAAACAGTGACTTAATAGAAACAGCTGTTTACTTCTTAGACGGAGTTTTAGAGGAGTTTTTAGTTAAAACAAATAGTAAAGAGTCTCTTATTAGATCTCATAGATCAGCTAAGAAAGGAAGAGCATTAGGATTAGGGGTACTAGGATGGCATACATTTTTACAGAACGAACGTATACCTTTTGATTCTATCGCTGCAACTTCATACACTCATCAGATTTTTTCTAAAATTAAAACAGAAGCAGAAGCTGCATCAAGAAAGTTAGCATTAGAATATGGAGAACCTTTATGGTGTAAGGGAACTGGAATGAGAAACACACACTTAATGGCTATAGCACCAACAGTCTCTAATTCTACGATAGCAGGAGGAGTTTCTGCAGGAATAGAACCAGTACCTGCTAACATATATACATTTAACTCAGCTAAAGGTACTTTTATTAGAAAGAACTCTGCATTAGAGTCTTATTTAGAAGAAAAAGGTCATAACACAGAAGAGGTATGGGACCAGATTATGAAAGACAGAGGGTCTATTGCTAACCTACCTATTGATATTATGCCTACTGAAGATAAACCTATCTTTTTAACGTTTGCAGAAATTAACCAGTTAAAGTTAGTAGAACAAGCAGCCGCTAGACAGGTATATATTGATCAAACTCAATCTTTAAATTTAGCTTTTGACCCAACAGATAA
>TARA_R110002153_G_scaffold158947_4_pt1 | contig 19481 bp, 18 predicted proteins | sample TARA_R110002153 | Tara Oceans TARA_R110002153 (sample SAMEA4398193) | marine metagenome | biome: Polar Biome; feature: [SRF] surface water layer (ENVO:00010504); material: water (ENVO:00002006), including particulate matter (ENVO:01000060) such as... | depth 5 m
GTAATTTATCAATTGCCCCAAACAGTGTGGTGCATAGCCTAATTTATGATGAAAAAACCCAACGAGTGAAAGGTGTCAGAGTTGTAGACAACGACAACCTAAGTACTCGTGAGTATTTTGCTAAGGTGGTGTTTTTATGTGCCTCGACCCTAGGCTCGGCACAAATCATGTTGAACACCAAAACTAAGTCGTTTCCAAACGGTATTGCGAATAGCTCTGGTGTGCTTGGCCATTATTTGATGGATCACAACTACAATGCAGGTGCCACTGGCACAGTAGAGGGTTTTGAAGATGAATACTATTCAGGTAGACGACCGTCAGGCATATTAGTCCCTAATTTTCAGTACAAACCATCGTTATACAAGAAAAATTATGTCCGAGGGTATGGACTTTCAGGTGGCAGTCAACGGGATAACTGGCAGGGTAACGCGAATCAAAATGGCATAGGTGCCGACTACAAAAATAAGCTCAACAAACCAGGAAAGTGGAGTATGGGTCTTCATGCCCAAGGTGAAATGTTGCCCCGTTTTGATAATTACATGGCGCTACACCCCACTAAAACCGACAAATGGGGTATTCCCCTTATTGATATTGATTGTACTTGGTCAGAAAACGAAAAATTAATGATGGCAGATGCCGAGCAAACGGCCTTTGATATGTTAACCAAAGCAGGGCTAACAGAAGTTAAGAGTTATAACTCTATCGGTGAAAACAACCCAGGTCTTGCTATACATGAATTAGGCACCGCACGGATGGGACGCGATCCAAAAGATTCAGTGCTAAATGGCTTTAATCAATGTCACGACGTGGACAATCTGTTTGTAACTGATGGCGCTAGCTTTTGCTCAAGCGCAGTACAAAACCCTTCTCTCACCTTTATGGCAATAACAGTGAGAGCTGTAGATTATTGTGCGAATGAGATGAAAGCCAGAAGGATATAAATGCCCTTCAACTCGGGAGAAGCAGGCTTCTTGATACTGCTTTCATTCAAAGTGAACAATTTAAAAAGGGCTAAGACCAGCTAGTTTTAGCCTTTTTTTCTGAGTAATAAACGCTTCAATTTATTTTTAGCCGGAGTCCATATGGTAAAGGGTTTTCTAGGTGCCACTGTCAAAACATGGGCAAAATCTCGCTCAGAAAACTCCACTTCACCACCATGAGCCAGCATAATGGAAGCAGGTCGCAAGGCCTGCACAGTTAGAATTGAAGCGAGATACTGGCCAGGATAATTCACCGGAATAGGTGGAATAAAGCGGTCTTTAACTTTGACCAATAAATCTCCTACATAGATCCGTTTTGAAGCTAGGTGCAACACAGATAAATCTCGATCTGTATGACCTGGAGTCAACAACACACACCATTCATCAAAACCGGGGAGTTTAGCTTGATCTGCTAAGGCATAATCAATTTTAAGATGGGCTGGATACCATAAATTTTTTCTGGTTTTGCCCATTCTACTCGCCACCCACATGGCTAGAGCAATATCCACCAAATGCATAAACCTGCCGTTTAGGCCCTTATACCATTGGCTCGACATATTCGCACTCGCAATTTTACAACCTGTAATTTTGCGTAATTTGTGAGCGGCCCCAGCATGATCAGGGTGCATATGGGTGACAACAATCAGCTTTAAATCAGAGAATGGACGATCTAATTCGCCAGTAATAAACTGCTCAAGTTTACTGATATCTGCACGACAACAACCATCAAGTAATAACAATTTTTCGGCATACTCCACCAAATAAATGGTTTGAATATGCCCTTGCAACTTATGGACTTTCAAGAAAGAAAGGCTTTAATTCTCATCATTAGAATCTGAGTGTTGTTCAATATACTGAATAGCCTTTTGTAAACTGCCAAAAGCACTGATCAAATTTTGTCGGCCTTTATTCATCAGTTCTGGATCGTTGTTTTCGGACATCATCCACACCCAAGTGCGGATCAAAGATTCTGGGGGTGCATTGTTCATCGCGGACTGCTTAACTCTTTTAAATTTTTGAATAACCAGCTGGCATTATATCGCGCTAAATCAAGGTAATCGAGTAGAGTTTTAATAAACCTGAAGTCGGGATAAGCCATACCGTCCAGCACCACTATTATTGCGCCTATCTTCGTTGCACTTACTCTCAATAGCTGGCTATTGCTTCACAAGCTCGCCTTGATAAACACAATAATATCGTCACTGGATGAATTAAATAAGCTACCAAACAAATAGTAACCTTCTAACCTATTGTTTTTATTAGAGTTACTTTAGAAGAAGCGGCACGTTTTGACCCGAATTCAGATTAATAAAGTGCTTAATGCTACAATTTTGTCATTTAACTTAGATAATTAACCGAGCAACAGAATGATAAAGATTGTAGTGGGATCAAAAAACCCAGTAAAGATTAACGCGGCTAAGTCAGCAATATGCGATATGTTGGCGCTAGAAGAAGTAGAATGTGTTGGCGTAAACGCACCATCAAAGGTAGCGGAACAGCCTATGACGAGTGCAGAAACCCAACTTGGCGCCATCAATAGGGTCAAGTATTGTCAACAACACAGTCAAGCCGACTTTTATGTGGCTATTGAAGGCGGTGTCGACCAATTCGAGTACGGTCCCGCCACCTTTGCTTTTGTTGTTATCGCCAATCAAAAACACATGTTTATTGGACGCAGTTGCAACCTACCTTTACCACCCGTTATTTATCAAGCATTACAAAACGGCGAAGAACTAGGTCATGTGATGGACAGGTTATTTAACACTAACAACATCAAACAAAAGGGAGGCGCTATTGGCTTATTAACCAACGGCTTAGCCACTAGGGAGAGTGTATATCGTCAAGCGACTTTACTTGCTATGGCACCTTTTATTCATGCAGATTTATATCTTCAATAATAGCTGGAATAGTTGTCCCAATTAATGTGCCCTGCGTTTGTGAAATCAAGCTTCAGTCTGAAAACCTTGGCTTTCTGGAATTAACTGGTATCGTGTCGCTAAATAAAAGCCAATGTATTTTGAGTCAAAAAACCATAGAGGTTAAACATGCAGAAAACCCCAAAAGAATCGAATTTTTTCCTCTCCAAATATTTAAGCAAAGTCGAAATGTTTGGTTGGGGACTGTGTATTTTTTCGATGCTTACAATCATCTTTGCCAAACAACTTTCACCCGAAACTGAAGCTTATGCATGGATAGGCGCAATAATAGGTGCAGGCATCATAGGTTGGGGAATGGCTCGTAAACACAAACGTGGTTAGCCTAAGTTAATATTTTAATCCTTAAACACTAAGGTCACTACTACACCAGATTTATCTTTAAGATTATCTATTCTGATATCACCTTGGTGATATTGGGCTATGATTTTTGCAATATATAAACCTAAACCTAAGTGAGGTTGCTCGGTGTTTTGTTGCTTACGCACTGAGACCATAGAATCAAGTAATTGGTGCTGCATATTCTCTGGTAACAAGCTGCCTTGGTTAACAATAGTGAGCACATAACCTTGATCGCTATTGACCATTTGTAAATTAATTTCAGAATTGTTTTCACTAAATTCAACCGCATTGGCAATGATTTTATCTAACATCTGGGCGAATAATTCAGGCGCACCGTGAAAAGTCGAATTTGACACCGACACTTGCACACTAAACTTTCGATCCCCGTAAGCTAAACGGTAACCAGCAACACAGCCTTGCAATAATTCTTCTAAATCAAATGTCTCGCGATCACTACTTTGGATCGCTTGCTCTAATCGTGTTGCTTCACTCATATTGGAGAGTATTTTACTTAACCGAGTAATACCTTGTTTGGCTCGATCTACGTATTGTTTTTTCTCAGGGTTTTGTTCTTCTAATAACAAAATGTCTAAGGAGGAATTAACTATGGCTACTGGGGTACGTAATTCATGAGACAAACGAGAAGCCATATTCTCTAAATAAGTATTGTATTGACTCAGTCGACTTAACACATGGGTAAAGGTACGGGATAAATCACCTATTTCGTCGCGGGTAGTGGAAGGCACAATATCGCCAATAATTTTGCCTTGTTGATCTATTGCACTTTCGGCTTCATTTCTAAGCTTACGAATACGCCAAGAGATACGTGAAGCCATTAAAAATAGTGCCACTGTACTGATTAAAATAACCAGTAAAATATAATGAAATTGCTGTTCAAGGGCTTTATTTCTGAGGGTACGAATACCATTAGTGGTTTGTTCTACTACCACAGCCCCCATTACCGTTTCGTCAATATAAATTGGGTGAGCGGCCGACATAATCACCGCTTTATTATCTGAACTCAAGCGCCACAAAGAACTTGGTGTACCATTTAATGCTTGGCTTATATCTTGGCCTTGTAGGGCAAATGCATCGCGCAAGTCATCCACAAAGTCAGCGGGTGGTTTTGTAAGAATATGATAATACAGAGGTAGCAACCAGTTGCTTTCTATATATTTCCACCAGCTGTTTGGGCTCTGTGGTTTAGTCTCGTTACCAAAGCCTAGGTGTGAATTATGCTGCGTTCCACTTTGTACTCCAGATGCTCTTTGAATATTGCCCGAACGAGCAAGAACACGCATATGTTTATCCACTACCCATACTCTAGCGTTTGAGTATTTAAGCCCTTTGAGAATTTTTTCTATTTCAGGTGATGGCACTAGCACTGTGCCCAGAGAATCCAATTGTGACGGATTGGCTGTGCCCATTATGTGTTCCACTGCCCTAGTTTGTGGATCATCAACATCGACAATAGCAAAGGCAATTTTGCTCGACATCATGGCCAAAGGAAAGCGTAATTCGAGTTGATAACCTTTTGAGGTGTTACGCCATTGCCCCTGAATTCTGGTTTCTAATCTTTCTGGTTGTAGGGAGTCTAAGTCATCTTTTAGCAAGTAGGCGTTCACCCAACCTGCGTGTGAGGGGGCAATGATATAACGCTGAAACAAACCGTTCTGGTCTGTCATGGCTATTTGTAAATGATCATTCTTATCGATACGCAAACTATTTTGTGGTCTGAGTAGTACCTTGTTATCTATGACATCAAACATGGCATACAAGAATCTATCGTATTGCCCCACCATATGAGTAAAGTGCAAGCTGTCTAATTGATAATCTTGAATAGGATCAATTAGGTTTTGTTCGCCGTAGGCAATGGCTAAATGCCGATAATCTTGCCAATCGTCTAACTTTCCATCTAATTGAATAGGGTAAGCAATTTTATGGGCATATAAATCTGTACCAGGTTTAACATCAGTCAAATAGGCCGATTGACTATCAAACAAAGCGGGTCTTTCATGTAAGGCTGTAGCTACGGCTCTAGCCGTACCCACCATAGTTTGTTCTTGGCCGATACGCAGATAAGTTTCCATCTCCCACACATATTGATAACCCAACCAAGGAATGGCCAGCAAAAACGACGAGAAAAAAAGTAGTTTAAGGCGCAGGCTAAAACGCAATCGGCTCAGCAACTTGATACCCACAACATTAAGTTTGGCAATGCAATCATGGTTAAATACTTTTCCATCTATATCCCATACCGTAAACCGTTTCCACGCAGTCAAAATTTTGGTCTACTTGCATAAATTTTTTACGAATACGTTTAATATGAGAAGTGATGGTAGTGTCATCCACAACCATTTTTGATTCATCCATCAACTGTTGACGACTTTTAACGTGCCCGGAAAATTTAGCAACAGCGTGTAACATCCAAAACTCAGTGACCGTAAGTTCGATTCCTTGCCCTTTCCAACTGACTGTCATGCGTTTGCTGTCCATCAACAAATCCCCGGTTTTAATCAGATCAGTTTGTGTTTGTGGCCTATCTAATAACTCTGTACGTCTAAACAATGCCGCTATTCTGGCTAATAAATGTGGCAAACTGATGTCCTTGGTTAGATAGTCATCAGCGCCCATACGCAACCCACAAATAGTGTCGTAATCATTATCTCGTGCGGTAAAAAATATGATAGGTAAGGTTTTAGATAAACTTCTTAATTGCTGACAAACTGCAAAGCCCCCATCAATCTCATCTTCAAGGCCAATATCAATGATTGCCAAATCTGGCAGTCGCTCAGAAAAAGCTTGCTCTGCACTACTTCGATTAGCATAAGGTTGTACCTCGTAACCTTGCTTACTAAGCGCTGCAATATAATTTTCTCTAAGTGCTTGGTCATCTTCAACCAAGGCGATACGTTTTGACATAGTCGGCGCCTGTTTACTTTATGGCTGCATAATTTATAGCTGAACTATATCGTAAAACTTCTTTAGGTTTAGTCGATAAATAGCGCAAAGATGCAATTTCCATTTTTTCGCCACAATTGACCTCAAGATTGCCATTTTTCCTCCCTGAATCAGCCACACAATCTTTGTTTACTAGAGAGGAATCAAACAACCACTCTTTTGGAGAAAACAATGAAACTCACTAAAACTAAAATCACCACTGCAATCGCATTCACTTGTTTATTATCTGGCAGCGCAATTGCTGAACAACGCAGCAAACAAGAAAAAACCAATGAAGTCGTTGGACTCAGTTCTGGATTAATAATTGGTACGGCCATAGCCGGGCCATTAGGCGGAATAATCGCAGGCGTATTTGGTGTGATGATAGCTGACGATGTAAACACTGATAAAAGACTGGAAACAGCTCAGCATTCACTTGAAAAAAAGGACCAAGAACTCTTTGTGATGCAGCAAAACTTCCAACAAGCAAAAGAACGCTCCATGGCGCAAATTGCTTCCATGGATAATGCTTTAGAACAAACGACGTTTAAACAAAACGTTCCAGAAATTGAAAGTAACATTCAGTTTAAAACGGCTTCATACGTTTTGGAGAAACACTATGAGTCACAACTTGATTTGATAGCCCAAACTCTGCAACAAAATCCTAAGTTAAGTATTACATTATCGGGTTTCGCTGATAAACGTGGAGATACTACTTTTAATCAAGCGTTATCCGAGCAACGTGCATTAACAGTAAAAAACTACCTTATAAATAAGGGAATTAAAGAGAAGCAAGTAATTACTAACTCTTTTGGTGAGTCTGAACTTGTTAGCGCGGGTGAATATTTTGAAGATGATTTTTTTGATCGCCGGGTCATGTTAAAGGTATCTGATGGACAAACAGAAATGACTGCGGCCAATCAATAAATTCGCGTCTACTTTGCATCAACTTCCCATTAACAAGGAAACATATTATGTCATCACTACCTAAACTTGCCGTAGTTAGTTTGGTGGTTATTGCGATAGGGGCACTGCAGTTTGCAGTGCCCGCTTTTACCAATAAACAAACCGTCACTCCCATTTCAAATGCCATAGGATCTCCATCCAAACAGCAAAGTAGTCCTCCAATTAACCAACCCATAAGTGATTATCAAAATGCTCAAAGTGGCTCTTTGTATTTTGTAAGTGAACAATCTGAGCAAAGCGACCCCAACCAACAACATTTATTAAGCCCAGTGCTCAAAACCAAAGTTGATATCAAGGTTACCGGCATTATCGCCCGCACTAGACTAACCCAAACCTTTAAAAATGCCGGTCAAGATTGGGTAAACGCTTTATATGTATTCCCCTTGCCTGAAAATGCCGCAGTTGATCATTTATTGATGACTGTAGGTGAGCGCAAAATAGAAGGACAAATTAAGGAAAAAAGTGAAGCAAAAAAGATTTATCTTCAGGCTAAAGAACAGGGTAAAAAAGCTAGCTTAGTGGCACAACAGCGACCTAATATGTTTTCTAATGCCATCGCCAATATAGGCCCTGGCGAAACAATTGAAGTGACGATTGAATATCAGCAAAAACTAAACTTTGACCAGCAACAATATAGTCTGCGATTTCCCATGACTATTACACCTAGATACATGCCCAGCAATACAACTGTAGAACCTCTCATACAACCTGAGTTTTCTCCAAGTCAGACCAATAGCAATATTGAATTGCAGGTCAACTTGCATGCTGGTTTTGAGGTACAAGATATTAAAAGTGAATTCCATGCAGTCAAGGTTAAGCAATTATCAGATGGTAGCCAGCATATTCAGTTATCAAAAGGCAACATTGCTAATCAAGATTTTGTTCTAAACTGGCGGCCAGAATTAGGCGCAGCGCCCCAATCGGGCCACTTTACGCAACAGGTTAACGGTGATGAATATGGCTTAGTTATGTTGTTACCTCCCATTGACACTGACCAGATAACACCTACTCAAGCGCGAGAAGTGATTTTTGTGCTTGATACATCGGGATCTATGGAGGGCGATTCAATTAAACAGGCTCAAAAAGCCCTACTTTTAGCCATCGAACAACTTACAACAACAGATCAGTTTAATATTATTGAATTTAATAGTTACGCACAAAACTTATGGAAATCCCCCAAAACAGCTGACGCGATTAATAAAAAAGATGCCAAACACTTTGTTAATAGTTTATCCGCCAATGGAGGAACAGAAATGGAAACTGCCTTTAAACTAGCGTTTTCCCAGCCTAAAAGTGATACATCGACAACTTTGCGCCAAATAGTATTTATTACCGATGGTAGTGTTGGCAACGAAGAATCATTAATGCAGTTGATCAGCAACAAACTTGAAAATTCACGCTTATTTACTGTGGGAATTGGTAGTGCACCCAACAGTTACTTTATGAGTGAAGCCGCCAAGATGGGAAGAGGTACTTTCACTTATATTGGATCGGTTGATCAGGTACAAGAAAAGATGCTTAGCCTACTGACTAAATTACAACACCCAGCCATAACGGATATTGAGTTACAGCTAAATGCCAGCACCTTACAATCCAATCGGCAGTTGGAATTTTACCCCAATGTAATAGGCGACCTATATCAAGGCGAACCTTTAGTGCTGAGCTATAGGTTAACTGACGCTAGCATCGACTCCGGCAGCGCTAACAGTTATTTGTCAAAGCTAAACCTATCTGCTCGGTATCAAGGAAAAGCTTGGGAAAATCCTCTAGAACTGAATGCTCAAACCAGACAGTCAGGACTCAATGTTTTGTGGGCCAGAGAAAAGATCAGCCAACTAACTAGGGATAAACGTCGAGCAAGCATGGCAGTAAATAGCTCTGCAGCCATGCAAGACGAATACAAGTCTCAAATAACAGCAACGGCTCTCTCTCATCATTTGGTCAGTCAATACACCAGCTTAGTTGCCGTAGATGTCACGCCAACCCGCCCTATTGAAATTCAATTAAAAAACCAAAAGGTGGCGAACTCACTACCTAAAGGCACCTCAAATCAGCTCGTTCAATTACCTGGTCGTCTCCCTCAAACTGCCACTTCAGCACAACTAAAAATAATTATAGGCTTAATTTTAATAGGATTAGCAATATGTATGCACTTACTTACAAGAACAAAAGTAGTATTTCGAAATTACTATCACTAGTTGCCAAGCATAAATGGATGACCTTGAGTTTGTTGCTAGGTATTTATCAATTTTCAGGTGGGCTTTATATATTTGCTAAAGCAGAGTTAGCGCAATACTTAATAGCCCATGCTTGGCACAAAAACCTTCAATCAGAGCAACAACACAAACCTTGGCCATGGGCAGATACCCACCCAATTGCTGAACTGATCATTAAGGACAAAAGCTGGTATGTGTTGGCTGGTGCAAGTGGCAGAAATTTGGCCTTTGCACCTAGCCACGTTAGCTCAACACCTGAGCCAGGAGAAATCGGTAACAGCGTGATAGTGGGCCATCGCGACACACAATTTAACAGCCTAAAAAAACTACAAAAGGGAGACGTTATCGAAGTAAAAACCAAACAAAAACGTCAACAATTCAAAGTGACAATGTTGCGAATTGCGGTGTATTCACAACTAGAGTATTTACAAAGTAATATAAACAACGACACATTTGATGATGATCAGTCCAGTTTAACACTGATCACCTGTTATCCCTTCGATAGTGTGTTGCCCAACCCAACTCATCGGTATATTATTCGAGCGATCGCGATATGATGCGATCTGTCGTCAATAAAAGACAAAAATAACAACTTTTCCTGACTAATATAGCGTAACCTGTGTAAATACCTTAAATATCAACGTTTTGAAAACATGGAATGGAATTTGCGAACGGCATTTTCTAAGAACGCATTAAGCGAAAACTATTCATTAAAAACACAACAAGGAATAATAATGACTTTATCTAAAACGACTCTAGCAATAGCATTTGCCGCATTAAGCATGGGGCTAATGGCCTGCACCGATAATCAAAAAGATTCAGCTACAGAAGCAGAAACAGAAGCCAAGGAAATGGCAACTAAAGCAAAAGAAAAATCAGTTGAATTATATGAAAAAACTAAAGAGGGCGCATCTGACCTAGCCGATAGCGCAGCTGATATGGCCGGTGATGTAAAAGACAGCACTGTCGAGGCTTATGATGAAGCCAAAGATAAGGCCAGCGAGGCTTACGATACCACAGCCGAAAAAGCCACTGAATTAAAAGCTGATGCCGCAAAAAAACTTAAAGAAGCATGTATTGCGACTAAGAAGAAAATGGATAAAGATCCAAAAGACTGCGAATAAGAGCGTCTTCAATTAGCGACAAAAGGGCGCTCTGCCCTTTTGTTTTTTTTACTTAGTATCTAAAAAATGAATTAATTCCAATCAGCTCTGATATAAATCAAAACAATTTACCCATAAACTTGAATTAACATTAGTCGACACAATATTATGCCCTCCTAGTGATTTATTTCACTTCTCAAAAAACATACTTTTAGCAACTTTAGTCGTTAGAAGTCGGTATAGATATGCGTTACCTAAAATGCCTAGGTAAATCGCAGATTCGATTCACACCTAAACTGGCTATCAATATGAACGCATTAAATATCAAAGGATTAACTAAAACCTATAAAGGCGGCACCCAAGCCCTAAAAGGGATTGATTTAGTGGTAAAGCAAGGAGATTTTTTTGCTTTGCTTGGGCCTAATGGAGCCGGAAAATCAACCACTATTGGGATCGTCAGCTCCCTTGTGAATAAAACCCAAGGGGAAGTTGATATATTTGAGTACTCGTTAGGGACACAGCCCATCGAAGCAAAATCTTGTATTGGCTTGGTGCCACAAGAATTTAATTTTAATCAATTTGAACCCTTAATACAGATCATGCTAAATCAAGCAGGGTATTATGGTGTACCTAAAAATGTAGCTAAACCCCGAGCCGAAAAATACCTTAAGCAACTCGACTTATGGGACAAACGCAACACACCCGCTAGGCAACTTTCTGGTGGTATGAAAAGACGATTGATGATCGCCAGAGCACTAATGCATGAACCAAGACTGTTGATCCTGGACGAGCCTACCGCTGGTGTAGACATCGAAATACGCCGCTCTATGTGGTCTTTTTTACAAGAGATTAATCAACAAGGTGTTACGATCATTCTTACCACCCACTATCTCGAAGAAGCCGAAATGTTATGTCGCAATATCGCCATTATCGATAAAGGTATTATTGTCAGAAATACCAGTATGAAAGCGTTACTTGCCACATTGAATATCGAAACTTTTGTGCTGGATTTATCTGAAAATTTAAGTTCTTTAACCTTAGATGGCTTTGAAAGCCGCTTAATTGACGAGCATACTTTAGAAGTGGACGTGCCCAAGGAGGCCGGTCTTAACTCGGTTTTTGAACAGTTAACGCAAAAACAGATACAAGTATTAAGCATGCGTAACAAGTCAAATCGGTTGGAAGAACTATTCGTTAGAATGGTCGAATCAGGAAAGGCTACAGCAGATGTTAATTCAACCACAAAAGTTGAAGGAGAGACCCATGAATAGCCTCAATATGGTGGCCCTTACGACAATGTGGCGCAAAGAGTGTTTACGTTTCTTAAGAATATGGATCCAGACCTTACTTCCACCAGCCATTACTATGTCACTGTATTTTGTGATTTTTGGTAGCTTAATTGGCAGCAGAATAGGCAATATGGGTGGCTTTAGTTATATGGAGTTTATTGTGCCTGGCTTAATTATGATGGCGGTGATCACCAATGCCTATGCCAATGTATCCGCCTCTTTTTACAGCGCTAAATATCAACGAAACATCGAAGAATTATTAGTTGCACCGGTTTCCAATTGGATCATTATCGCTGGCTATGTAGGTGGTGGTGTAGCTAGAGGAATGCTGGTCGGCATTATTGTTACCATTGTCTCGCTATTTTTTGTGGACATACATATTCACAGTTTGCTGATTATATTTATTACTTTATTGTTAACCACAGTTTTATTTTCTACCGCTGGGCTGATAAACGGCATCTTCGCCAACTCATTTGATGATGTGAGCATTGTACCCACCTTTATTTTGACTCCTCTGACCTACTTAGGTGGCGTTTTTTACTCATTAAGTTTATTACCTGAATTTTGGCAGTGGGTCAGTAAAATTAATCCTATCGTATATATGGTAAGCGGCTTTAGGTACGGTTTTTTAGGTGTCTCAGATATTAGCTTTTATGTATCTTTGGGCATATTAGTAGGGTTTAACATAGTGTTACTTGGTTGGGCATACTCTTTGATCAATCGAGGTGTGGGCATTCGTAGTTAGGGTGGTATGGGTATATACAATTCTGCAATAACTAAACATTAAGAGTAATAGGAACCTATGCAACAGCAAGCTCGCTCAATCACTACTAATCAAATTGGTATTCATCAGAATTTACATAAGGTTGTGGCCCGGCAACTTGCGAATGTCAGTCAAAAACCCCTATCACCGCATACTCAACAGGCCTTTCAAGAAGCAATGAGTTGGCTTGGAGATTGGCAGGGAGATCTTATTTTAGACTCTTGTTGTGGTGTAGGTGAAAGCACTGTGAATATTGCGCGGCAGCATCCAAATGCTCGCGTAATAGGAATTGATAAATCTGCTTTACGCACCGAAAAACACCCAGCTTATGCAAGTACTTTAGAAAACTATGTTGTGTTACGAGCAGACCTTAATGATTTTTTGAAATTACTGGTTCTTAATGATAAAAAACTTACTAAACACTATTTATTATACCCCAACCCCTACCCTAAATCGGCCCACTTACAACGCCGTTGGTACGCGACATCAGCGTTAAAAGACATTCTAAGTCTAGGTGGTGTGCTTGAAGTAAGAAGTAATTGGCAGCTGTATATACAAGAATTTTCTGCGGCTTTGGATATCGCCAAGGTCAGTAATCAAGTTAGTGTATTTGCAAGCGAACGAGCGATCACCCCCTTCGAACGCAAGTACTGGCAAAGCGGACAAAGTAGCTGGCAACTGTTAGCTAACTTATAATTAAATAAGCTGGGGAAATTAGACTACTTTTGCCTTAGGTTGACTAAAATAAAACCCTTGGGCGTATTTGATACCCAGTTTCTTAACCACTTCTAAGGTTTCTTGACTCTCAACACGTTCAGCTATGACTTTGATATTATTGCTAGCGGCTGCGCTAATGAGCCCTTTCACAAAACCAGCCGTTGACTCATCACTTGTTACCTTATCAAATAATGTGGCGGATACCTTTATCGCAGATATTGGCAAACTTAGTATTGCCTGAAAATCACATGCTTGTTGGTCAAAATTATCTATCACAATGTTGATACCCAAAGCTCCACAAATCTTCGAAAACTCATTGAATTTGGCACTTTTTATTAACGCATTTTGGGCGGTAATTTCAATTGAAATTCGCTTAGGGTTTGGATAACCCGTCAGTTGAGATTGAAGAAAATTAAGGGTCTCTAAGTCAGTCATATCCGACAAACTCAGATTAATATTCCACGCCATGTTGATATCTCTAAAATAACTGGCGCTACGACTCAATACGGTTTGAGTCAATAAGGCGACTGATTGTTGCCTTTCAACCAAAAACAAAAACTCGGTAGGTAAATAACTATTTTGATCAAAAGTAAGAAGCCGAGCTAAACATTCATAACTCCAGACGACCTCATTTTTTAAATCCATAATCGGCTGAAAAAAGGGCACAACATTATCTAAGTTAAAACTATCTGTTACTTCAGTAACTTGCATAAAAAGGCATACCTTTTAAATCCTGTGTTTTGACAATATAACAACAATTTAACAATTACCAGATTAATACCCATAAGTGGTTTATTTGCTTCTTAGATTGTTGGTCTCCAGCAGGAATTAAGGTAAAGTGCGCGACTTGAGAATTTTCAGATAGGGTTACAATAGTGGGTGAAGCTGAGGTTAGTTTAGAGTATTTGTACAAGGTATTTACCATGCCTGAAGGCAAAGATTCTAAACTTGCACAGATTGAACAACATCTGTCTAATAATCTGGCCGATTTCCTGTCACAACATGTAGTGACTAAGGTGAATTCTCTTACGCAAATAGAAAAAAGTTTTGCTGAGTATTCTGTACCTGAATCTCCAGAATTTGTATCAAAACATGCGGAAGACCTACTGGATAAGTTAGTCGCTAACTCTGTTAATACCTACTCCCCTAGTTTTATTGGTCACATGACCTCTGCACTCCCATATTTCCACCTACCTTTAGCAAAACTAATGGTGGGGTTAAACCAAAATTTGGTGAAAATCGAAACATCTAAAGCCTTCACACCACTTGAGCGCCAAGTGCTGGGCATGATGCACGAGTTGGTTTTTAAGCGACCAAGTGATTTCTATCAGAACTATTTACACAGTGCGAACTATGCTTTAGGTGCATTTTGCTCAGGTGGGACCATCGCCAACATCACTGCGTTATGGGTTGCGAGAAATAAAACACTGCCCGCCACTACCCAGTTTAAAGGAGTGGCCCAGGAAGGTATGGCAGCAGGAATGATGCATTATGGCTACAAAAAAATGGGGATTATTTCGTCTAAACGTGGCCATTATTCCTTATCTAAAGCAGTTGATTTGTTAGGTTTAGGGCGCCAACAAATGATTACAATAGACTGCCCAACGCAACGCCTGTCAGCAGAAAAAGCCCTAGCTATAGGCAAACAATACCAACAAGATGGAAACAAGGTATTGTCTATAGTAGGCGTAGCAGGAACAACTGAAACAGGGCATATTGACCCACTAGATGAACTCGCTGATGTAGCCAAAGAGTTAGGTTGTCACTTTCATGTGGATGCGGCTTGGGGCGGAGCGACCTTATTTTCAAAGGAATATAGCCGTTTACTTAAAGGTATTGAGAAAGCGGACTCTGTGACTTTAGACGCCCATAAACAAATGTATGTGCCAATGGGCGCCGGCATGGTGCTGTTTAAGGATCCCAATGACAGTAATTCTGTACGCCATCATGCCCAATACATATTACGGGCAGGGTCGAAAGACTTAGGAGCGACAACATTAGAAGGTTCGCGAAACGGTATGGCGATGATGGTTTATTCCTCTTTGCATATATTTGGTCGCCAAGGATATGAATTACTGATTAATCAGAGCATTGAAAAAGCGAAAATATTTGCTCGGATGATCCAGTCACACCCAGATTTTGAACTTATCACATCTCCCATTCTGTCAATATTGACCTACAGATTGAATCCTGAAAATGTGCAAATCAAAATAAAAACACAGCCAGATATCGGTCATGAGTTAAATATGGAACTGGATAAACTGACGGTATCCGTTCAGAAACAGCAACGTGAAGCTGGCAAGTCTTTTGTCTCTCGTACCCGGTTACAAACTGAAAAGTACCCAGAGCAAGCCATAACAGTATTCAGAGTCGTTTTAGCTAATCCACTAACCACAGAGACCGACTTACAAAATATATTAGATGAACAAATTGCCATAGCCAGCAATATTGATACTTGGAAAAAGCTTTGTTTAGCAAGCTAGGTTAGCTTGCTAATATTTCCATATTTTTATGTTTGGATTAGATTTATAAGCTAATCGGCACCATTTACAAGCTAATCTGCATATTATCAATCAAACGGGTTTTTCCTAAAAATGCTGCCGCTAATAGCACTAAATGTTGATCTTCATGACCCGGCTGCAACAAGTTTTCTACGTTGCGGATTTCTAAATAGTCAGGGTTAAAACCAAGTTTAGCCAATTGCATTTTATATTCTTGAGTGAGTCTAGAAAAATCTCTACGTCCCCCATGAATCTCGTCCACTAACTCCTGCATTTTTATATACATAGTGGGCGCTAACTTACGCTCTACGCCACTTAAATAGTGATTTCTAGAACTCATAGCTAAGCCATCATCTTCTCGGGTAGTAGTCACTCCAAAGACTTTTAGGTTCATAGATAAATCAGTCACCATGGCCTTGATCACTTGCAATTGCTGAAAGTCTTTTTCACCAAAGAAAGCTAAATTGGGTTGCACCATATTAAATAATTTACACACTATGGTTGCCACACCACGGAAATGACCAGGGCGACTGGCACCACAAATCATATAAGATAACCCTGGTACTTCTACAAAAGTCTGTTGCTCTAACCCTCTTGCATAAATGTCGTCCGTGGTGGGCATAAAGAGTGCATCGACCCCTAAGTCCTCTAATAAATAACGATCATTTTCCAAGGTTCTTGGATAAGCTTCTAAATCTTCATCAGGACCAAATTGCAAAGGGTTGACGAAGATAGATACCACCACAATATCAGCTTGCTTTTTGGCTTCACGTACAAGGTTTAAATGCCCTTGATGTAAATTCCCCATGGTTGGAACAAAAGCAATTACCTTAGCGCTGTTCTGCCAAGTCCGTCTGATTTCACGAAGTTCTGAAATGTCTTTGATAAGTTGCATAGTGGTTATTTACTTTGATAATGAATGGATAGTACACCCCAAAGGGTGTACTAATTAAAACTGTGCTCGTCTGAGGGGAAACTCCCATCCTGCACTTCTTGAATGTACTGGCTCACAGCCTCGCGCATATTATTGGTTTGCTGCAAATAGTTTTTGGAAAACTTAGGCATATAGTTGGCACTCACCCCAAACATATCGTGCATCACTAATATTTGCCCATCAGTTTGCGCGCCAGCACCAATACCAATAACTGGAATTCTAAGATTTTGAGATATCTTGGCAGCTAAGTCCGTTGGGATACATTCCAGAACTAATAACTGTATTCCGGCTTGTTCTAATTGTTTGGCTTGTTCTAAAATATTTTCAGCTTGTAAGTCATCGCGGCCCTGCACTTTAAAACCACCGAATACGTGTACTGACTGTGGTGTTAGGCCTAAATGTCCACACACAGGCACACTGCGTTCGTTCAACCCTTTAATAGTTTCAAGTAACCAACTACCGCCCTCTAACTTAACCATACTTGCCCCTGCGCGCATTAACTGCGCAGCACTTAAGTAGGTTTGTTCAGGTGTTGAATAAGACATAAAAGGCATATCTGCCACCACAAATGCTCGCTCAACACCCTTTTTGACAGAACGAGTATGGTAGGCAACATCTTCAAGGGTAACGCTTAATGTATCGTCATCACCTTTAAGCACCATACCAAGGGAGTCTCCAATCAACAAAACGTCAATGCCTTGTTCATCAAACATTTTTGCAAAACTTGCATCGTAAGCAGTTAAAGCAGTGATTTTAGTATTCTCTTGCTTCAATTTTAGCAAGCTTGAAGTCGTTACTTTTTTCATTAGATATACTCCAATTTTTGATGTCATCAAACAAGACTATTTACTTGCTAAGCACAGCACGCAAGGTAGACGCACTATACTAGATTTTTTATTAATTTCTAGATTAGTACCTAGACAGTCATCTTCTGTAAACCATTTATTGGACATATCAGAATAAGATCGGATAATTTTTCACCACAAGGTAAAATTAAATCCTGGGCGATTTCAAACAGCGGGTAAAGTACAAACTCTCTTTGTTTCATACCAGAGTGGGGAACTGTTAGACGTTCGTTATCAATCAACTGTTGACCGAACAGCAATATATCAAGATCTAAGGTTCTGGGTCCCCATCGGTTTTCCTTGCGTATACGCCCTTGCTGGCACTCTATTAATTGAGTTTGTTGCAACAAAGATTCTGGAGAGAGTGCAGTTTCTATCAGTGCAACTGCATTTACATAATCTGGTTGATCTTGTGGTCCCATAGGTCGGCTTTGGTACAAACTTGAACACTTGATAAACACAGTATCAGGTAGCGAAGCCAAACTTCTACAGGCTGCTTGTATTTGTTTTTCAGGCAGTTCTAAATTACTGCCTAAGCCAATATAAACCTGGATCATACTTTGGGTTTAGGTTTCTTGCGGTTACGCCTCGGACGTCTAGCAGGTGCCCCTTGCTGTTCACGTAGAACTTCTAGCATAGTCTTACGTTGCGCTTCGTCTGCCTCTTGGAAAACAGTCCACCAATCAGCTAACTCTAGCAAATCGCCCCCTTCAATTTGGCCACGCAACAACAAGAAGTCATATGCGGCTCTAAATTTTGGATGTTCAAGCAATTGATAGGCTCTGCGACCATAACGCTTAGGTAAACGATTTTGTAACTGCCATATTTCCCGAATAGCGGTGCTAAAACGTTTCGGGATCATAATGCGTTGAATTTGGCGATGCATGACATCGTTTAGCGCAAGATTAAAGGCATCAAAGTGATTTAATCCACCTTCAACCATTAATTGCTGACAACGTTCTTCTAATGGATACCACATAAACGCCGCAAAAATAAACGCAGGCGTGACTCTTTGCCCAGTATTTATACGGTTATCCGTATTAGTAAGTACTTGCTCTACAAATTGATTTTCGCGACTGCCAGGCTGTAACAATAATGGGGCTAGTTGTGGGAACAGCGCTTCAAATAAATGAAATTCTGCTAACAACTTATAAGTCGCCAATCCCTGCCCTGATAATAATAGCTTGAGTATTTCTTCAAATAATCTGGCAGCTGGAATATTTGCCATCAGCGGCGCCAATCGTTTAATCGGTTCGGCACTTTCTTCGCTGATATGCATATCAAGTTTGGCAGCGAACCTCACGGCTCTGAGCATTCTAACCGGGTCTTCACGATAACGGGTTTCAGGATCACCTATGAGCCTAATGCTTTTATCTTTAATCGCTTGCATACCGCCAGCAAAATCGCTAATCGAATAATCAGCGATATTGTAATACATGGCGTTAATGGTGAAATCCCGACGTTGTGCGTCTTCTTCAATACTACCAAATACATTGTCACGCAGTAACTGACCGTGATCGCTATGTTTACTGACTTTAGATTCACCTTCATCATTATTTTCGTGATGACCACGAAAAGTCGCGACTTCGATTATTTCTCGTCCAAACACAATATGCGCTAACCTAAATCTGCGCCCGATCAATCGGCAATTGCGGAATAGGCCTTTGATTTGTTCTGGAGTAGCATTAGTTGTCACATCAAAATCTTTAGGCTCTTTGCCTAATAATACATCGCGTACACAGCCACCAACTAAATATGCTTGATAACCACTGTTGTGCAGACGATAAAGAACTTTAAGTGCATTTTCACTCATTGAGTTGCGAGAAACAGTATGCTCCGCACGGGGAATGACAGTCGCAACAAGTGCAGCGGGGTTGTCTAAGGTTTTAGTGCGCAAAACGCTCCTGACTTTGTCAATTACGCGAGAAATAATATGCTGTGCTCCTTGTTT
>TARA_R110002153_G_scaffold148963_2_pt1 | contig 19455 bp, 18 predicted proteins | sample TARA_R110002153 | Tara Oceans TARA_R110002153 (sample SAMEA4398193) | marine metagenome | biome: Polar Biome; feature: [SRF] surface water layer (ENVO:00010504); material: water (ENVO:00002006), including particulate matter (ENVO:01000060) such as... | depth 5 m
TTGCAAGGTGAGTGTGTACCAACCCCGAACGTTGATCGGGTTTCCATCCTTGTCAAAGATCGTACCCTTCGCGCTCTTCAGGTTGGACTTGAACAATTCCGCCTTGCTTCCAAAGATCATCCACTCCTTGGAAGTAAAACCCAGTTCGCGAACCTTGCGATCGTCAATGTTCCCCGCGCCGATTACAGAGTGACCATCTCCTCCAATCCACTCCATCAATGCGATGATGCTCTGAGATGAGAATTGTGTCCAATCGGTGCCGTCTTCGTTTCGAACTTCCATTGCGTTACTCCTTGACTTGTGATTGCCGGGACGTTCCCGGCCATGCCCAAAGTATCGCCGCAATGCCCGCGTGTCAATAAGAAAACCCCCCGGAATCTAAAAGACTCCGAGGGGCTGCGCGGTCAAGACCCGCTCAATCAATCCAAGGATTCCCCCGAGTCCGCGACGTACACCCCGCACCGCTCGCAGCGGATCACGAACGAATCGCCCTCGCTGGTTTGAGACGGGGCGAGTTTGTACGCTAGTGGCCCACCTAGTATCACCCGCATAAGCGTCTCCGACATCATCGCGGCTCTGGTGTAATCGCTGTACCGCCTCGCGTCGTTTTCATCAGTGGTAACGTCTAAATCCCAAGGCATCAATGATCCTCCGGGTCTTGATCGGGACCATCCGAGAGGTGCGCGGTCATCTGGTCAACATCGCGGTGTGTTGTTCCCGCGATGTGGTGCGTGATCTTCTTGAGCGCGTCCGGCAGTGAGTCGATGAACTCCCTCTCCTTTCCCGCCGGGCAAACTGCCCCAAGATAATTTCGGCATGACTGCCCTTCGAGAACTGACCCCTTGCCGTACTGGTGGTGGAAGTAAAGCGTGGGCGCTCCGGTGTGGTACGTCTGCCCGCTTCCCGGTTCGATCGTGAAGTCTCCATCGGGGTGACGATGAAGTCGTTCTTGCATCTCGCAGATCGTATCGCTGAGTTCGTCAATCATTGGTTCATCCCTTCAATTCGTGTGAGTTGAGTCTTTCGCGTGTCGTTGAGGATCGAGAGAAGGTCCACGATGTCGTGTCCGGTTACGCTTCCGGTTCGATCCTTATCATCGGAATCAAGGTTGCTGACCTTCTCAATCATTTCGTCGATCAATTGGAGCGTGGCTTTGGCGTCCATCATTGGTTCGTCTCCGTAAGGGTTTCGTAGTTCTCCATCCAATAGATCAGGATGTCCGCCGACTGCTTTGCAGTGAGATCGGGGAACACTTGGCGAAGGGGTTCGCTCGCCCCATACATGTTGCAGATTCCGGACTGGCGAATCCCCTCAAGAGCGCTGAAGTGTTTGGCCGTTGCGATTGCGGGTCTTTCTGGCATTGTGATACTCCTTGACTTGGTGCATGGCGAGACGTTCCCGCCTTTGCTCAAAGTATCGTCCCATTGCCCGGCTGTCAACAGGGAAAATAAAAAAGCCCGCCCCACTTCCGAAGAAGCAGGGCGGGGCGGTCAAGGAGTCTATTTAGGAGTGCGGGTAGCCGTCAGGCTCCACGCCGATCCAGATTCTACCACATGCCACCATCACGGTTCGGAATCCGTTTTCATCGGGCCGTCCGATTTCAGGGGCGGCTGATCGAAGAAAATAGCGGTACGGAGGCTTCGCGAATCCCCACCAATCATCTGATCGCTTCCAGATCATTCGGAGAGATCGCCGTTGTGGTTTTGATAGTTCACTGATCTTCATCGGGTTCTCCAAATTCGGGTGAGAGTTCTTTGGTGATCTTTGCGGCAACATCAAATACGATGTCATCACCATCTTCGATCATGCGAGCGAGATCGTAGAGGCGATTTCGCGTGACATGTGCGGCGTCTGCGATTGGCTCGTAGAGATCGAGAACCCAATCAACAACATCATCGTTTGAATCCATATCGGGTTCAGGCACGCCATCTGCGTGCTTGGCGATCTTGCCGCTTGGATCTACCGAGTCTGCGAGCGAGATCGTGGAGTCGATCAGGTCTTGGAGTTTTTCTAAGTTCATGCCAAGCCTCCGATCAGGATTTCTTCAGCACCGTAAACAGCGGACTTCCCGCAAGCCTCGCATGTGTATCTACATGCGTCCGGTTCGATGCAGTCATGATGTTCTCCGCATGCGATGCACCATCCCACCATCTCATCGTTCTCTATTGCTTCGGTAAGTTCATCTAGGGGAATTGGATTCTTCATACTTCCACCTCCACACTGCTTGCTTCGTTCGCAGCGAACGCTTCCATAACGAGCGTGATCGCTGATTCGACCACGTTCTCATCCGTGAGTTCATGATCGCACTGTGCTTCCGCGTGATTCCAGAGCGCTGATCCCGGCACAATTGTGACCGAGTGGACCATTACATCATCCCGAAACACTTTGATTTTCCATGCCTTTGCCATTGTGATACTCCTTGCGGCGGTATTGCCGACTTGCACAACATACACCGGGCAATGCCGGGTAGTCAAGGTATATTTGTAGCAAAACGGGAAATTGGGTAGCGGCGAGCAACCGAGAGCGGTATCCTATATCCGTGGGCAAAACCGCAAACCTAAGGAAATTCATGGCAAAGAAGAAGGCAACGAAGAAGAAAGAACTTGGAATCATTCCACTAGCGAAGGTTCCTGATTACATTCACGAACTAACCGATGGAAACATCGTGCGTTCGTTGAAGACGATTCGCAACTGGGTTTATCGAGGGGACTTGGAGTCAGTCAAGGTGGCTGGCAAAGTGTGGGTCCGAAAGGATTCAATCGACTTGTATCTATCGACGTTTGTCGAGGAAATGTGAGGAAATCATGTCAGGAGTAAAACTCGTCACCGATGGAACACTCTGGTTTCATCTTGAAGCAGCGAAGATCATCGAAGTCGAACACGCGGAATACGCGCGTTTGATGGATGTGAAGGACATTCAGCGAATCAATCCGGTCAACATCGCGACCATGACATCCACGCGACCATGCCCCGGATGCGGGGATTGGTCAGGGCCATGTCCGAATGCGAGTTGTGTTGATACCACGAACGATGGGAGGTGGTGCTGATGGCGATGATGCAAATAAACAACGTGGGGGCAGCATTTGTTTTTCCCGACAGAACCGTTATTCGCTGCGAGTTTTACGCTGACGTTTTGATCGAGTCGGGTGTGCTTTCTGATTACACCTCAAAGGAAATCGTTGATTTAGCAGTCATGGATTGCGAAGCGTTAAAGAAAAAGGTTGATTCTGGCGGGCAGCCGACGGAAATTGATATCATTGACGAGGAATTCATTGAGTACGTTGACAACTGAGGATGAGAAAAGGCATCTCTTTCCTCCGCCCCTTCTCAAGCACATGTTGTTTGGGAGGGGGCTTTTCTTTGCGCGTAAAAACGACGCGAGAGTGGGCTTCTCACGTCGCTTGAATAGCAACCCGCGTGAGTTACTACTCGACGCTCTCTACCTCAACAAAAACTCCTGCTGTAACCTTGCTTATGTTTTCATCAACCTTGACCCACAGGTCTTTAATCAAACTGTCATCTTTAATCATTCCACCCTTAGTCAGCGCGTCAAGCACTGGTTTGACTGGACCGTCGATATCGCGTTTGCGATAATCCGGCCAACTGATAATTATTGTTACCGAGAGTTTCCCGGTCATTGGAGTATCGCCAAGGTGTCCCATGATCTGAATAGTCACGGCTTCCTCCGCGTATTTCTTCCACTCACGCATCTTGGGAGATGTGATGAGCCTGCCTTTCACCGGAATCAAACGATGATTCGAAGTGGGGGGTAATTTCAGATTGACCTTTAAACGCAATTTGCTTCCTCTCGCATTGCCACGAGCATCCAACCACCTTTTTTCACGATCGAGGGGTCTTCAGCACGTTTGATAAGTGTTGAAATGAATGTACACGGATCTGTTCGGCTTGCGATCGAGTGCAGGAGTTTAGTTGCTTCTCCCCGCTGCCTGACGCCGATAGGGCTTCCCGCCAGCAACGCCATTGCCCGGATCATCCGCTTGGGTTCTGCAACATAGCAAGCAGTTGTCCCAGAAAATGCCCCCTCCCCTGCTGCTTGTTCTTTTCTGCTCTTCTCTATGCTTGCTCTGCTCTGCTCTGCTCTAGTTCCGCTAGGTGTCTGCATTGTGTCCGCATCGGATGCGGACTTCCTCTGACGGCCCTTCCGAGAAGCCTCAGAAGCCCTCCTTTTGGCTGAAGCACCGTTGTGGTCATCAAATGACGGCACAACCACACCCTCAGATGGCTCCTGAGCGATTTCTAACCAACCAACCGATGCGAGGGTCGTCGAGAACCCCGGAACGCTCACACGGCGATCTAGCCAGTCTGGAGACATATGGGGTAAAACCCCGTCTTCCGAGTGCTGGTCCGCAATGGCCCAAAGCGTAAAAAGTGCGCCTAAGACCGTAGTTTCGGTTTGATCGCACATCATGGCAATTCTGCCCACTCGGGGATCACCAATCAAATTTGTTCGCATCTTGATCCAACTCAAAGTTCTTCCAATCTAAGAATGGTCCTGCGGGGACTCGAACCCCGGACCAAGCGATTAAAAGTCGCTTGCTCTACCAACTGAGCTACAGAACCAAAGGGAGGGGGGAGGGCATGTCCTACCGACTTGGCCCTCCCCCTGCTTATGACAGGAGCAACCCTGCCGCAGATGGTCACGCTGCTCATCGGGTAGGAAACCGTGAGCAAATTCTGAGACCACTCCTCTTAGAACGGCGTGTCGTTAGTAGTGGTGGGAGGGGCGGGAGGAACGGGAGCCGTAGGCACGATGATTTCGTCAATCCAGTTTCGGAACTGGCCCGGATTGTTCTTGGCTTCCTTTTTCGTCACGCGAATTGACGAATTTCTACCAGTGAACTGTCGAGGATCGAACGAGCCTGCTTCGTACTGCTCGATCGCACCGAAACACTTTGCGAGGCATTTCAGGTGATGAACATGGAAACCCTTGCTCATGTTCAGCCACTGACGCATGTAGACCACTTCTGAACCGTTGTAAACGTCCCAATCCAACTCATACTCGTCGTTCTGGTTGATCTTCACAGCCTTCAGGGTGGCGTTGTAAACCCCCGACTCTACGATTGGTCGCGATGCCGGACTATCACTCGCGATACTCTTGTCATATGACAGTGTCATTTTTCACTCTCCAAAATTGCCTGCAATTTCTCGATACTGCGCTCCGCCACGTCGGCAGACGCTTCACTCAAATCACCAACTTTAAACTTCGTCATGATCTTTTCTCGGAACAGTGGGCCTCGGTCCTTGAGCTTTGCCAGCAAACCCTCCCACACGGCAAGCCTCTCCGCGTTCACAAGTGCCACAGGCTTCACATCACGCTCAAGAACATCTCTTCCGTATGCTTCAGCAAAGCTTTCGTATGAGAACTCAAACCCAACGTTCTGCTTGATGGTTTCGACACGGCTTTTAATAGGCATCGCGAAACGCTGTTCCCCGCGAACCTGAATCTCCATCACCATGTCAAACAGGTAGTCAAACTTCTTGGGACCGTCGAACGTGTTCCCGATCAGGCTCATACCCGTGCCATACTGGTTCTTGGCGTGGCAAGTACAGATTACATTCATGTCCAAACGAACGAGAGCCGCACTTAACTGCTCGAACTTCTTGTTCGCTGCACCATAGTGCTTGCCGTACTCGTCACCCACCTTCATCTCCATGCGATCGACAAGAACCTTGTAGACAGTGGAGATGGGATCAATGACCAGCGTCTTGTAGGGATGCTCTTCTTCCGTAAGAGCCATGACCTCAGACATAATGTCGTCAAATTCAATAGTCGAGAAGATGGCACCGCCACGATCTTCAACCTTGCGAACGTACTGGTCGTTTTGGCAACCAGCCTCGGTGTCGATGACGTAGGGGCGAGGGAAATTGATACTCGCCGTAGTCTTCCCAGAGCCAGCAGGCCCGTACAACAGCAACTTCAGCCTCTTCTCGTCAGGGGTTGGGATTTTACCTCTTAGCTTTGACATCTTTTAGCATCTCCATATTCCAGTCCATTCGTTTAAAAATTTCTGCCACAGAAAACTCGCAAACTCCACAAGACCTATCAATTTCTACACCCTTGCTAACGAGCGAAGCCATTTGGTAGGGATCACCAAGCATCCCACTAAATGAACCAAGCTTGTTTTTTTCGCGATTCACAGTGACACCGTGATACATACCCAAATTGATTTCACTAACCAGCCAATGCTCGCAAGTATTACGAAACAGCCAACCTACCATCACCGGCCAATTACGAGGAGACCCCCTCCTCTTTGGCACCTTTGGCGCACGCTCCCACAGCTTGTGCGGAAACAGCACTGACTTTTCAACGGCCGATCCAAACCTTTGCACACTTTTCATGTTTCTTCCTTTCTGGGCTTGAAACTGCCCGTGTATACTGTACCCTGCTCATTCGTACCCATCAACCCTCCAGAGGACAGAAATGACAACAGAAAACAAAATTACACCATTTGCTTTAACCCAAGAGTCTCGCGTCTACGGGCCATGTGATAACCATTGGCGAGCAATCCGGATTACTTGGGATGAAAGCACAGACACCTTCTTAGTTGAAACGACACAGGATGACCCATGCCCAGAAGACACTTTTGATACCAAACAAGATTGGCATGTTGAGAAAGCAAACGAAGTCGCGCACTGGATGGGACTCTGCCTAAATGCGATCTACGACGATTACATGCACCTTGCAGTCTCTGTTACTTCGTCCAAGTTGTTCATACTCGGAACGATGTTCATGAAGAACACCATGATCTACGACGACTTCATGCTCAGCGTACTTCGCGACAACACAATGGTTGACTACGACGCTATCGCTAAGTCTTTCGTGGAATACCAAGCAAAGAACAAGGATCTGAGGTAGTGAGTAGGCCCAAGTTTAGAAAGAGAATGCCGGGCGACTGCGAAATCTGCGGATTTCGCGGTTGTCCAGCATGCTCTGAAGAAGAGTTGTTTCGTCAAATGAGAATTAGAGACTACGAGTGTCTAGAAGACCCGCACATTTGGGTTGCTTTGCACGACCAAATAATTGGCTTGAAAGCTGACGCAAGTGCTTTGCAAATACACCCGGAAAGGGTCGCTAAAGACTTTGGGAAAAGACTTAACAAAATCGCTTCGATATTCGAAGAGATTTGTAAAAGAAGGCTTAGCGATTAAGCCACTCCATGTTGACTCGGTTCCCATCAATATCAAACTCCGGCGGGTCGCTCTTGACCTCCGGGGTTTTTTTTATTCCCAACACAAGCTCGTCAACAAGGTCTATCACTTTGATCCCACGGTTGGCAGACTGTTGTTGCAGTGCGGAATAAGCAGCGGTACGAATGCGAATGCTAGTTGTCGGTGGTTTTTTATTTGTCATTTTGCTTTCTGCTTTTCATCATAAGCCTGAATTGTTTTGACAATGTAGAGCCTCTGGTTGTCATCCAAACCGTAAAACCAACGAGCGGCGACAGTATCGTCCGCGTTCTTAATTTCACGCAAAAGGAATGGCATAGTGCGTCTTTCTTGCCAGCCTTTTACCGCGTTGCCAACCTTTTCTTCCAAGCGTTCCTTTTCTGCGTTAAAGATGGCAACGTTCATAAGTCTGCCCTCGGGGTCTACGAAAGCATTGTATTTCGCCTGTTCTTCGATATGCGTGATCGCCTCTTTCAACGAGGTTCTTACGCCTTCAAGCGCCGACTGTTTTTCTGAGCTTGATTCTGCGCTTTCGTAGTCGTCAATGGCCCGTGCAATTGGAACGGCTATACCTTGTATGTGCGCTCTTTCTTCGGCAACCATGTAATTAAGCGTCGAAACCATTTGGCTTTCTTTTAACTGTTGCGTTGAAGTGAAATTCATTGCCCTAGTAATCAGTTGGCGAGAACTGTCTTCCATCACCAAACTACCGCTTCGCGAGGTACGTCTGGTCTCGCCGTCAATGACCCTGCCCAACTCGTAAATTGTGCGGCCCATTCCGGTTGACTTAAGCACGCTCTCAGTTCTTGACTGGTACGGGTTTTCAGTCCTCGTCACTGCATCTACGATTTCAATTGCGCTTCGACCACCAGCTCCACCAGCCAAATCTGCCAAGACAGATGTCGCACCTTCGCCAAGTGTTTTGGCTTTGTAGTCAATAAACACCGGGTAAGGACTCATGCTGTCGGAAATGTTTAAGTCGCCGTCAAACAAAGTAGAAAGGACTCCAAACGTAATTAGGTCAGAAATGTATTCAGAAGCCGATCTTTGCTCTGGAGCAAACGAACCCGGCGAACCACTTTTTTCGTACTTTTCTAGAGATGCCCTGAGCTTTTCTTTTCGATCTTCTGGTTCGTCGTCGTCAGAGCCGAAGCCCATCATTTCAATGATTGACAGAACCATGCTGTGTACGAAATCAGACTGTGCGTAATAACCCAGCCCGACCAAGCTCATAAACGTGTTTGGCAGCAAAGCACGGATGCCGCCATAAAGCCAAATGCCCGTAAGCCATCGTCGCGAAGCTGATTTGGAGCCACCTTTGGTAAACGTGTTTCCAGCTATGTACCCAACTTGAGACGCAGAAAACCTTCGGAATTGACCGATAGTCATGCCGGTCTGCGTTCTCCAAGCCTGAGCAATCTCTGCCGCGTTGTACGGGTATTGCGTAGCAAACCGAAGCGTTCTTGCGCTTTCGACTGAATAAGCTTCTGTCGCACCCCTGCGTTTGGCGTCGTAATAGCCAATTAAGAATGTCGCGTTCTGGTTCAGCTGTTCAGTCAAACTAAACGGGTTGAGTTCCATCATCTTTTTCCAAGCCGCCGCCATCACCGCCTTGGTTGTTTTGGGAACGTTCATGCCGTAACGCTTAATTTCCGCACCAAGCACGGTTCCGTCTTCCCAAGTGCCTCGGCCTGAATAAGTGCCGTGCTGTCTAAGAATTGACAACGCCTGACTAGGGTTTCGAATGATGTGAGCGCTTGCCATCAGGGTGTTTTTATACCCCAGCTCCGCCGCAACAAACACCGGGATCTGGGTCAAGTTGACAAATGACCCCTTGATGCTCCAAGACAAGTTGGCAGCGTAGAACATCTCTCTGTATTTGCGGCCTACAGCCGTACCCATGTTGCGAGGAAGCTTTCCTCCGCCAACCCCGGTCCAGCTCGGAAGTTGGTAGGCAATGACATCAATAGTCGCGTTGGCAAACTCTTCGAAAGATTGCAAGACTCCCGGCTGCTTTCCAGTCCAAAGGAAGTTTAAGCGATCCTGAAGATCGGCTGCCATGTTGGTTTCGCGTTTATTTGCCATCGCCTCAATAACCGGCACGACCTCAAAATTTGCCTTGGTCAATTCTTGCCAACGATGAAACCCGATGACCGAAGTCTGCCACACTTGCATGTAGTCTTGGGTATAGCCCTTGCCGTCGCCCCGCTTTAGGAATGGGTCGTAGAACTTGGCCTTGTATTGTTGCTGTCCAATCACACCCTTTTTGGCCGCGCTTGCTTCTGCGCTAGTCAAACCCTGCATACGAAGGTTTTTTTCTACCTCTCGCACCTGACTTTTACTCAAACGAAGTATGTCTGAAGGATAGTAAGAGTTCTCATTAATAAGGACTTCGTCTTTTGGGTAAACCTTTAGCCAGTTTTCTCGAACCTCTTCGGCTTGGAAACGTGTTGTCTGGCCCGATTCGCCAAATCTTCGGGATGGAAGATCCATCGTCCCGTCGTTGAAAATGTTTTTGTAATTCGACCACTCTCCGGTTTTTGGATCTTTCCTTCGGTATTGAACAAGGAAATCGCCGACCCAACTATGGAACACATGGCCGTACCGAAGTCCCCAAGAGTAAGTGGGTACTTCTATCAAGGCCATTTGCCTTGCCGCTGTCTCGGTTATGTCTTTGCCTTTTCCGTCAAGAATTGTGATGCTGTCTTCTTGCAGACGCCAGTTAAGCTCAAGCTCTTCGGCTTTTTCCATAAAGCTTGCGGTCTTGTTGCCCCATTGGTTTTGCAAAGCACGGTTGATTGCGGTTCTTTGGTCTTGAATGCTTGTGACCATTTGAAGCCGCATGTGTTCATCACGCCCACGGAAATATCGAAAAGCGTCTTGAACGCTTTCCGGAGCCTCCATAAGCATTATGTAACTTTCGTGGTGTTTGTCTGACCATTTCAGCTCTTTGGTTTCTTCTCTGGTCAACAAATCAGCTTTGACACGCCACGGCTCAATTGTTTCGTTCATGATCTGGAAGAACCGGGTGTCTTCTGGGTTTCTCCATTCGGTCGGAAGCTTAGACCATTGAATGTTGTCGTTTTTAACGTCTCGTCGGCTTTTTTCTGTGTATGCGTCGTAAGCATCACGCAACGTGTTCAACGCCCCCGAATATTTGGGGTTGTTGAAATACATCTGCATGAAGCTTCCGGGAAAGAACGTTGACATAAAAGCTGCCATGCGATCTTTTTCAAGCTGATCGGCAACGTTCTTGCGGAAACGTTTCCCTCTGGCAAGATAAACAAGTCCCTTGCCAACGGATCTTGCCAAAGCCCCCACCGGAATGTTGACGTATCCGCGTCGTTTGCTTGCTCTTCGCCTGCGAATCATCTGGTTTCGTTTGGCAAAGCCTGCTTCAAGCTCTTCGCTCGGCGCTTCTTCTTCAGCGACGTAAAGCATTTCTCCTAGCCCTGTCACTTCTTTGTATTTTTCAACACTATCTTGCGGAACCGTTGTTTCAAATCCAGCTTCAGCAATTGCTTGGGCAAATTCTAACACTGTGTCAAAGCCACGCGAAACATCAAGACGAAAAGAAATCGACTTGGTTTTCACAATAACTTCAAAATTAAACTTTTTCGCAGCAAGTTGCAGAGGGTCAGTGACTTTTCTTGCGGTAGATCCAATTGCAACTTCAACAATGTTTTCTGTTGGCCCTGCAAAAATCCTGCCTTCGTATTTGTTTGTTCCCTTTCGAGCGAGAAGATTAAAATATTTAAAAGGGTTTTTGGCGGTAAGAAGTGCTGCAAGGTTTCTTGGAAGAATTCGGGTGTTCGCCCCATCGAAGTCGCTAGGGACACTTTGCGGCAGCAGCATTACTCTTTCGGTGTTGCCATCAAGTTTGGTGGCAAACACCATCTGCGAGCCTTTGATTTCCGTTAACTCGCTAAAAGCTCGAACAAGGTTTCCGCGTGCCACAAGAGTGTATTCGGTGTCTCCAGCCTTGCTAACTACCAAAGAATCGACGAAATCTTTGTTTGAAATTGCCGGGAACAAAGAAGCCGCAAGGTCTACTTCGGTTTTAAGCTGTGTAACGTCACCGTAGAAAGTGTTCAGGTTTGCGTTCATTTGGCCGATTTCGTCGCCAAACAATTCAAACTTAAAGTTTTTCACAGACCAAAAGATGGGGTCGTTTGGATCTTGGGTCGTCACATTGGCGTGAACAATGATTGCGTTGCCTGCTGATTCCGCTTGGTTGCCTTGGCTAATGGCAAACGGCGTGTTCAGTAAGGTAAATACCCGACCCTCCCTAGCTCCGCTCAGAGATTCGCCTATCTCTCTTTCTGGCATTTGGCGAGTTGCGTGCAGGTTGACAATAATCCTGACGCGGGCAATCAAATCCGTAGATCGACCAATGATTCTTTCTAGTTCTGAAACTCGGCTTTTTATTTCTTTGCGTTCTTGGGAATCTGCCACACGCTGGGTGATTTGTTTTTCTGTGGTAGCGGTCTTAATTACCGTTGTTTCCCATTTTGGCCGGTCTTCGTTTGCTTTTTCCCAGTCGTCAAGTTCTTGTTTAGCAACGGCCAATTCCTTCATTTTTAGAGACTGGTCTCTTTGCGCGGTTCCAATCCAGCTGTCTGCGTCATCAAGAAACTTTCTTTCCGCCGGAAGCTTTGTTACTCCAATTTCGTAATTGATCGGAGTCCCCGCGCTGTCTGTGGGGCCGTACAAACTTTCCATTCGCGAAATAATATCTTCTGGAAGCGGCGGACTTCTAAGGATGTTTACTTCAACCTTGTCTATTTGAACGCCTTTTTCAAATATTGATTCTCCTGTAGAGAGAAGAACGTCCATCGAAGAAATCGTTCGCATCTGCAAATCTTTGACGGGAGAAGAAATTGGGTTAATTCCCCGCTTCTTGAAGATTCCGATGATTTCGTCGTATCGGTTAGTAACATCACTCAAGACTTCCAATTGCTCTTCCATTGGAAGAAGAATCAATCGGTTCAAAAGTTTTCTGACGTTTTCGCCAGCGCCGATAAGCTTTTGAAGCGTTGGCTGCGGAAACGCTTTCAAATACATCCGGGATCTTGTTCCGGGGTTTTCCTCTGACCACTCGTAGGCTGCCATGTCTCCAATGATGTTTGCAATGTCTTTGGTGTCGAAACTTACCGCGCCCTTACTTTCTGCCGTTGCAGATGCGTTAAGGGTCTGCATTTTTGCAGACAACATCGCTTGAATTTTGGTTTCAAACGGGATGTTTGAACTGACAAGCGTGTATTTTGGTCGTTGCGTTTGGCCGTATCGGTTAACGCGGCCCAACACTTGAACAAACTTTGCAACGTCCTGAAGCGGCTGGAAAATAAACTGATGCCGAGGCTTTTGTGAATTACCCTTTCTGGCGTGCGCAGAAAATCCAGTGGTTCCGGCAATGTTAGCCAGCACAAATGCAACCTTGCCTTGGTTGTACAAGCGAACGTTGTAAGCTTTGTCCTTGTTTTTTCTTGGCTTTACGGAAATCAAAGTTCCGTTGTTGTTCAAAACATCAATTGCGTACCGACGCCCGGTAATTTCGGCGTTGTTGTAACCCTTGGCGTTCAGGCGGCGAAGCACTTTGTCTATCGCCATCGCTGGTAGAGAACGCATTCTTTGGTCTTGGGTAATTTCGGCAGTAACGAGTTCTCTCTTCGCCGCAAGTTGTGAAGCAAGATCGCTGCCTTCGAGCGTGTACGCATATTCCACTTCATCGACAGTGATCTTTCCTCGGAACAAACCTTCAACACGATCCATGACGAGGTCTGCATAAGAAAACTCAAAGCTTTCGCCTTCTTTGATTTTGTTTTTGTCTAAATGACGTTTCAAAGCAGCTTCGTTGGTTTGTTCAACAACAATAAACGGAAGCTCGCCATTTTTAATGGACTCTTCAACGTCCAAAGCAAACTTGTCTGCTTTCAACGCGCTCCCGTGCTGGGCGGCCAAATGGTACATCGTGCTGGCCCAGTCTTCAGTACCAGACCTTACGCTGACCTTTGGTCCGCTTGGACCTTTTTTAGAAACTCCAAGTTCGTCTTGTATTGCTTGTTGCGCAAATTCGTGAGCAATTTGCAAATCGTTGTCAAACGCCAAGTCCATTACTTTGTTGTAAACAACCGCCATGTTGTCAATCTCGGCGGGGTCAACCTCGGTAACGGTCGTGTTGAATTCAATCCCTTCAAAAGACTTCTGCCTTCGAACGTAATATCCGCCCTCTGCCAACATCTGGGCGTAAGCGGTCAAACCCGGAAGGCCCATTTCTTTAAGCCCTTGTGCTGCAAAGAAACGGTCTACACCTGTGAGGTGTTTTAGTCCTGCGTTCATAAACACCGGCAAAGATTCCGGACGCTTTGCAAATGTCGCAGACGAATAAATGGTTCCTTTCGTAAGCGGGTTTGCAAGAAGAGAACTGACAAACGTGCCAACGTGAGCTGGGTCAGGATCTTTTTCCATTCCGCCAGAAGCTTCGTGAGCTTCATCAAGAACAAAGAACGCCTTGCCGCTGTCAACGAGCTTCTTTAAAAGCCTTCTTCGGTTAGAAGAGTTTTTTTGACCTTTGAGCTGGTTGTACGTTGTGGCAATCGCAAGCGTCTTTCTCGCAACGCCGTCGGTCTGTTTCCCTTTTTTGGCATTATCAATCAGAGTGTCAATAAGCGTTTCGAGTTCTTTCTCGTACTTCTTAGCGTTGACGGTTTTGTCTTTTGCGGCTGTTTCTGTCGGTTCCAAGAATCCCTCGTTGCTAATGAACGAGAATTCGGAAGACCCTCCTTCTTCTATGTCTTCTCGAATTGGTCGGGCAAAACTTTTCCTTTTTGCGTCAGTAACAACCAACTCTGAACGTGAGAAAAGATCGCTCGCAAAAATACTGTCGATCGCCCCTTTATCATATTTTTTGACTCGTTTTCCAATACTTTCAAAGATAGAGCCGACATCCCGCATCATGTCTGGATACAACGTGTTTGCATCCATTGTCATAAAGATCGGGATCATCCCATTTTGTCTTGCGTAAATCAGCATCCCCGCAACGAACCGGCCTTTGCCAACGCCGGTTTGGTCGCCAATTACAAACCCCTGTCCGTTTTCTGACGCCCACATGGCAAGAGCCAAAGCGTCCAGCTGTTCCGCGTGGAACGCACCGCCAAGCATAGATGGGCTTATTTTCATTCGATCTGCGACGTAGTCGTAAATCGTCATGCCGGTTGCTTCTTCAACGCGAACCAAAGCGTCGATCATGACTTGGGCTTGGTTTCTTGGAGCCAAAGTGTCGGCGGTGTAAAGCTCGAAATCCTTGCCTTCTGCGGGGAACGACCTAAGCGATTGGGGAAGGTAAGAGATTTGAATCGCGTCAGGATCTACTAGCGATTGCGTCGTCTCTTCCTGAGTAATTGCTTTTTTCGGATCAAGCCGTGCAATTTGAGTGGTGATGTTAGACGTTCGCTGCTTTACATTCTTCTTCTTGAGAAGCTTGGCCGCGTTATCCCAAGCCTGCTGCAAAGCAGTCGCGAAAACTGGCTTGTTTTGCATCAAGTTGGTGAGATACTCCCACCCACCTTTCGGGGCATACTCTTCAATTAAATACTGAACGAAATTATTGAACTTCGTGATGCCCTTGTTGATCGCTTGGACAACATACTTACTAACCATTTTGAGCTGTTCGGCAGTAGGACGCTTTTCCGTGCTAAACATCCCGTCTAGGTCGTCAATGGTGATGTCGTCGTCTAGAGGTTTGCTCGGGTCCACTCCGGGACGCTCTGGTCCGTCATCCAGTTTCGGGTTTCGGGGGATTTCGGGCTTGCTTTCTTCTGGTCCACTCGGAAGCTCAATTCTTGGCCCATCTTTTCCGCCATCAATTGGCTGATCGAGTGGATCAGATTTTCCGGGCTTTCCTCCGGGTCTGGAGGTAGGCCCAGCAGCGACACCGCCTCTTCGAGTTGGCTTGTCGGAGCCGGGTTTTTCAGATGGCGGAGTTGAAGGGTCATCTCTAACGCCCTTTCGTATAGATCCGCGTTGTACTCCTGTCCGATCGGGTACAAGACCGTCGCGGAACTTCCCAAGCCTCCCAATATTCCGTCGAAGCTTGTCGTTGTGATTTTCGGTTTGGTTTTCGAGCTTTTTGATTTCATTTTCAAGTTCCCTTACGTTGTTGATTGTGGGAGGAAGAATCCCCTCCCCGGTTTCCATCAAAGGCTCAATGATTTCTGACTTGGCGGTGTCTTTGCCAAGTTTCTGAACAACCATGATGTCTACGGGGTACGTCGTACCCATACGCTTGTACATACTCCCACTCACGCTGATGTGAGAGATAATGTTGTGAGTTCTAAGCAACTTGAAGAGCGAGCGGTTGTAGCCATTTGTTCGATCTTCCTCGCTCATAATGGGACCGCCGGGCGAACCGAAAATGAACACGCCGATGCCGCCGTCCTCAAGCCTAAACATCTCTCTGGCGATGGAGATGTCTTCTAACTTTTTAAATGTCTTCAACGGGGCTTCGCCCGGAATGAGCTTTTTCTGTTTCTCAGTAACGTTCTGCCCAATTGGGAAATTAATTGTTGAACTTTTTTTGGTTCCGCCAAAGGGTGGGTTTGCAATAATTAGTTGTGGCGGATTTTCTAGCGAACCCGGCTCGTTAATGGAATCTTCGTTTGTAAGCACCGTAGGAACAATCCCACCCAACGAAACCAGCTCAAATCGAACCGGATCTAATTCGTTGCCGATTACCTCGTTAGCACCGGCCAGCAAAGACACAAGACTTCCGGTTCCAAATTGCGGCTCGTAGATTCTTGGCTGGTCTTGGTTTGAAAGCGTGTAACCCATCAGCTGGGCATAGACCGCAAGTGTTGGGGGCGTAGAGAAAGCCTGCATTGTTCGCCGGGTTTCCGGCGTAGCGATGTTGGTGATTCTATTTTCTACGTTGTTTGCAGTAGCCAACACCATCGAAAGACGAGCGTTGTCAAATTGCGAAACCATATCAACAACTTCTTGGGCTACTACATCGTTAAAAGCACGCTCGGCAATTGTTTCAAGAAAATTCTGGTTCTCTACGTTTCTTTCCGCCCCAGACCTGTGCTTGCGTCGAGTGCCGCCGCCAGTCATTGCTTTGTAAAGATCGTCAATGTTAAGCGCATTCGAAAAATCTTTTTTAGCTTGGTCTATAATCGCTTCTCTTGCACCAAGATAAATTTCTGCCGTAGTCGGTTCGCCAAGTTCGGTAATGAAGTCAATCTCGCTACCTTTTTGAAGCGATTTCGACGACCGATTGTCGTACATCCAATTAAAAAGATTGCTGGCTTCCGACTCGTCCGACATTTCGTTGTTAAGAAGATCGCCCCATTTCGCAGTAGCCATCCAACTGTCGCCGTACATCGTGACGATAAAATCGTTTTTCTGACCCTCGGCAAAAATCATCGGGGTAACTTTTTGAATCACGATTGCCGGTTTTGACAAGCTGTTGTCTGCAAACCGAAGTTCGGTGTCTTTGTGAACTACGATTGTGTTTTTGTCGGAAAACAAACCTTGCGACCTAACGTCTGAAACAAAGTTATCAAAACCGTTTTCGGCAAACACCGAACTGTTGTAATCAACTTTCTTGTCGATTGGTTTTTCTACTGGAGTTTCAAGAGTTGCAGGTTGCTCTGCTGCCATCAGAATGCGGTTTAATTCAATGACCAAACCGGGAACGTCTTCCATTGCAATAAGTCTTGTCTGCTGATCCTCGGTCATTTCATCAAAGAAATCAGCGATGTTTTCTTCTGTAACCAAAGGCTCGGGCTTCTTCGGCTCGGGCTTCTTCGGCTCGGGCTTCTTCGGCTCGGGCTTCTTCGGCTCGGGCTTCGGTGCTTTTGGTTTCTCAGGCTCAACAACAGGTTCTTTGGGCGCAGGCGTCGGCGGTAGATCATCTGTTAGTGGCAGCTTGGAAATGTCGGTTTCTTGTTCAATCTTATTTCGTGCGGGCCATCTGTACCTTCGACGGTGTTCTGAATCCAAAGACTCGTCAAACGTCAAAGCTTTCTTTGCAAGAGCAAAGGCTTCCACGGTCGCGTCGTATTTTTGCTTTGGCTGGCCTTTAATCTTTATATCTTTGCGCATCACATAATCACGCAATGCGGGAGCGCCAGACATCATGAAGTTAAAGAAGTTTTTAAGACTCTGCGTGACCTTGTACGCCATTTGCCCAACAGCTTGGACAACGTTTTCGGGTTTTGCAGCCGAAGCTATTTCAGCGGCTTTTCTAATTGCTTCAGGTTTAAGATTGCCAAGAACGATCGCGTTGACAACATCGTTGCCAAATTCTAGCTGCGTGCTTACGTTGCCTGACCTCGGAATTCCCGATTGCGTTCTCAATTCATTGAGAAATAGCATCCGCAATTTTCCGGGTTTAGCTGGCCCGTTTCTAAACGAATTAAACAGCCTTGCTTCTTGTTCCAAATACACCGCGTCAAGCTGTTGTCTCTTTATCGTGAGATGGTGGGCAATTTCGTGGCCCATGACAGCATCAACCATTGCGGTTCGTAGTTCTTCTACGGTTTTTCCTGTTTCTTTTACAAACGAATCCGGAATTCTAATGCTGCCCATGTCCCAAACAGAGTTAAACCTAATTTCAGGCTTTCCGTTTTTGCCGTAGTTGCCGTGGGTAATCCACCTCGTGCTATTGGTCATCTTGGCTGGCTGGGTAATAATTTTTAAATCTTGAACAAGTCTGGGGTCAATTGACTCAAGCAAAGCTTGGGTTCGAATCAAAGGAATGTCCGGGAGGTTGTTCCCTTTGACCAAGTTTTGTCGCAAACTCTCTACCTCACGCTGAATGCGTGCGATTTCTTGTTTCTCTGCCTGCGTCTTTTTTCGGTTGGGGTCAAGCGGGAGCTGGAATTCAGGACCAAGACCATCTTCTTCTTCTGGCGGCGGTTGAATGCCACCGATTTTCTTTCCGGTTGCGTTTTGGTGGTAAAGCCTGCCGTCTTTTTCTTCTAGTGTTCCGTCAGCAATAGAAGAATCTATCAGTGCTAAAAACGTTTTTTCCCGTTTGGGTGCAAATGCTATCTGCATAAGCTGCTTCAAAGCAGCTTTGTTTTTGTCTTCAATTTCTGCTTCTTGTAACAATTGAGCCGCTGCCAGTTTGTAAAAGTCTTCTTTAACTAGACCTTCTGTTCCGGCATCTTCAACAATATTTTCGACTTCCTTCTTAGCCTTTGCAACCAAAGCTTGATTAAACAACCATTTCAAACCTGCGTCATTAAGTCCAAGGCGCAGGTTGAAAAGAATTCCGTTAACAAAATCGCGAATTTCAGCGGGAATTCCTTCAATCAACCCGCCTTCGTTAACGCCCTTGTTTCTAAAGTCGCTGCTAACTCGATCATCTAGAACGCTGACTACATCACACCAAGCTTCTTCAATAGAATCCCCATGATCCATGTTTGGACTTCGGAACCCCAATTTGTTGACAAGTGCTTTCCACGCTTCTTTTTGCGAAGGGGACAACACACCCTGCCAAACAGCATGGCCAATTTCGTGCCTTGTTTTAATAATTAAACGTTGAACTATTTCTTCTGGCGAATGAGACTTTCGCATCGCGGCAACATCAACGTTTTCAATGAGAAGACTTATGCCTAAAATTTCTCCGGTACTATTCCGACGCCGGATTTTTACCGATGCCTGCGCTCCAACTGGGGCCAACAGGCCGTCGTGAGTAAGTTGCGTTAACCCTTCGCTATCGTCATTGCGAGCGGGAGCGGCAGTCCAACCGTCAAACTTAATTCCTTCCGGCAACAAATCCGCGACAGTTTCTGCAATAACGCGGCGTTCTTCAGCAGAAAGTTGGTCAGGATTAACCAACTTTCCAATTTCTTCTTTGCGAGTTTCTGGTGTGGCTCCGGGCGTAGGAGTATCGGGAGCCTCTGGAGCAGGAGCCTCTGGTCCTACCGGCTCGACAGGAGCTGCGGGGTCCACGGCTTCAGCACGACGCTTTAGTTCAACCCCGATGTATTCCAGAATGTACGGCTCAACGCCAATCGGATTGTTGGCAATTCGCTGCAAGACCTCCGTTGGCATCTCCGCAATAATCTTGGCTGTCGGCTCGGGGCTTTCATCAAAAATCGCAGCTTCTGGCTCTGGTCCTACAGGCTCCACAGGAGTGTCTACCGGCTCGACAGGAGCTGCGGGGTCCACGGGAGCCACAGGGGCTGCTGGGTCTACAGGAGCGTCCACAGGCTCTACCGGGGCTGCTGGGTCTACCGGGGCTGCTGGGTCTACCGGGGC
>TARA_R110002153_G_scaffold171435_2_pt1 | contig 19450 bp, 16 predicted proteins | sample TARA_R110002153 | Tara Oceans TARA_R110002153 (sample SAMEA4398193) | marine metagenome | biome: Polar Biome; feature: [SRF] surface water layer (ENVO:00010504); material: water (ENVO:00002006), including particulate matter (ENVO:01000060) such as... | depth 5 m
GATCCCGATTTGTTTTGCTATTTTACTGATCGTGCCTGACATTAATTATCGATCCTCAACAATTCATAAGCTCTAATATTTCGATAACATAGGTTATCAGAACATAGAAACAATAGACTGTATTCTAGCTCTGTACTACCGCGGCGTAAAATGGTGACAATGATGAGGGTGGCTATTTTTGGGTACTCGCCTTTACAATATGGTTCACGTTTTGGCGCAATTACCGAGCCTAGTTATTTTTATGCCAGTGAATCGATTCAAACCTGCTTAGCAGAAGCGGCCTTTTATCGTTTTTACTTAATTGATGGCACCGAACCCCCTTTCCCTAAAGTGAACCAATCGGAACACTCTTTATTTTTTGTACAGGTATCAAGTATTAATACCTTAGATTTGACTCAGATTGCAGATGCAGAAATACAAAACCAACTCACTGACCCAGCATCCTACTCAATCACTCAAAAAGTAGGCCAACAGGCACGACAAGATGGCGCTGATTTACTACGTTACTTTTCAGCCCGAAGCCAAGAACAAGGTATTAATGTAGCCATTGATAACCATACAATTATTCAATCAGAAAAACCTGAAGAGAAAGTGGAATATATCTGCCAGCTCGATCCGCAAACTGGTATTTTAAGGTTTTCACAACCAAGATCCTTCCCTGTTATGTTTACCAGAGAGCAGTTTTTATTGGATGGGAATTTACCGGTATTGGGTTAGTTTATGCATGAGCTGACAAACTGTTATGGGCGGTCATTTGCAAATTGAAAGGTCACAACGAGTTAGCGGACTATCAATCAACACACAACACTTTTCAAGTGTTCTGCCCCCATGATTTCCACAGTTTAACAATCTACGTATTGTTGAACCTTCATAACAGTATCTAAGCAAATAAATTAAAATCACAAACTAGTTTTTACTACTTACGTGAGTTTTATCACCTAAAGTTAGTCCACTTTCAGTAATAATTTTAGCTATTAAATCTTGATGTAACTCTACCTGATGGTAAATCCAGGTGTAGTGATCTTTTTTCCAAAACTCAAGCACCGTTTTCACACGACTTTCACTTAAATAATCCCCTAATGCTTTTAATTCTAAATAACACACGATTAAGTGTAAGTAAGTGGAATCTTCATTCCTTGCTCCCTCAGGAAAACCAACAGGCACTTTGGAGAAAGCTATTTTAAGCTTTCCTATTGCTAAGTTGGTACTCTCTATATTTTCATCAGTAAGCCAATGAATTTGTTCATGTAGATAGGTCGAGAGCAGCATGTCTTTTTGATTTTTACGTCCATGCCTAGCGTGTAAAGTTAAAATAGGGTGACTGTGAGGTATAGATGTTTTATCTATATGCACTTTGTCCGTAAATTCCCATTTATCTAGATCATGGACGGCACGCAATGCTTTTAATAGATCTAAGGTGTATTGCTCTTTTATATCTTCAGGATGTTGTAGAGAAAAATCCATAGCCAATACGGGCATTGCGAATATAAAAACCAATAAAATTTTGAGTGAAAAATTCATTATTTTTATCCCTAATTATGAATTCAATGAATTTTGTTAAACAAACGCCTTTCAAGAACAAATCCCATAATCCCGGCGCTAAACAGGAAGACGCCCAATACTTGTAACCATGCATTAACCGCGCGCTTCACTTGTTTTTCTCTGGCTAACCGATAATGACGATAACCACCTTCTGTATCGAGTCGAAAATATGGGCCTGCATGTTTAAATACACTGATTATTTTTGCATCGACTCTTTTTGCCATTTGAATTTTTTTTCGCGCTATAAGTTCATAATCTCGCTCTTCCGCTGGCATTAAATAGGATCGCCAACGAGTTAAAACATCTACAGGCTCATTATCTAAAATTACTAACCTAGACTCATACTGAAATTGTATTTCTGAAAACAACTGTTTGCTATAACCCACATAAAATAACGTAGTGGCGAGCACTATTAACAGACTCGATAGGTATAAAAATCTACGTTGATTGTTTTGATTATGTTTTTGCAGGCTAGAAAAATAATGATCTACATCGGGAATCTGTCTTATTCGCAGTAATTCAGCGTCTTGGCTCAAATCACTTACAAACTGTTCCAAGGTTAAACCAAAGGCATGAAGTATATTATTGAAAATATCATTAGACGGAATTGATTTATCATTCTCTAACTTAGATAAGTAAGACTGTTCAATACCAATTTTATTGGCCAATTCAGGCTGACTGAGATTGTGTTCTGCTCGTAATGTTTTTAATTTTTTACCCAAGGTCATAAACCACTCCGTTATGTTTTACCTCTCATCAAACACTGATGAGATGGGTCTAGTCTTTGTTATTCCTTTGGGACTAAAAAGATGAATATTGGCTACTATCGATGAATATCAGGGTTTTGTTTAAGAGGAGCCAACAACAGATAGAAAATCCACGCAAACCAAAAGATAAAGATGATAAGTATTAACCACGCTAACTTTTCACCACCTTGTGTTCTTTTTGAACCGGCAATCTTTACTATGGGCACCAACCAAATAATAAAACATATCAAGATAACGGTTAGTGATATTCCAAACATACTGATAACTCTCCGTTTTTTAACTTCAAATATAACGTCTATGTTCTGCTAGATATCCTAGTAACAAAAACACCGAAACAACAGTTATACCTCGATACAAATAAGGCACCCATAAAATTAGCTGTTTAACAAAAGGGGTGGCAAACACGACCAGCAGCCCATAACCAAATGCACAGATAAGCACAAATACAGCGGTACGAATGACAAAGTGATAAGGACTGATCATGCGTTTAATATGTTTATTTAATACATCACCGTATACCACTAGGATTGTCGCCAGGATTGTTAAGGCAATTTCGCTGTAATAGGGTTGCATCCATTGACTAACTTGCGTCATAGCCGATTGTATCCATTCCATTTAGCTAGACTCCCCTAGTTGCGCAAACAGATCCAACATTTCTTGCTCATTAATGACTTTAACGCCTAATTCTTCTGCTTTTGCCAGTTTAGAGCCTGCCTTTTCACCTGCCACCACACAACTGGTTTTAGCCGACACACTGCCCGCCACTTTTGCACCTAAAACTTGCAGTGTGGCTTTAGCAGTATTTCTGTCCATTTGTTCTAACGTACCTGTCAGTACAAAGGTTTGCCCTGCTAGAGGTAAAGAATCAACTTCTATCTTGTCGATTTTTGGCCAAGTAATACCTGCCGCTAATAACTCATCTATGACCTGAATGTTGTGTTCTTCTGCAAAAAAGTTAACCAAGTGTTGAGCAACAATAGCGCCCACATCACTGACTTCTTGTAGACTTTCTAAATCCGCTTGTTTAATCGCGTCTAATTCACAGTAATGAGCCGCTAAGTTTGCTGCAGTGGCTTCGCCTACTTCTCGAATACCTAAGGAATACATAAATTTAGCAAGCGTTGTGCGTTTACATTTTTCTAGTGATTCAATCAAATTAGCCGCAGATTTTTCACCCATACGTTCTAAGTTGGAAATTTGTATAAACTCTAATTTGAAGAAATCTGCAGGGGTTTTGACTAACTTCTGATCGACTAATTGTTCAATAATTTTGTCGCCTAATCCGTCTATATCAAAAGCTTTGCGGGAGGCAAAATGTTTCATTGATTCTTTAAGCTGGGCACCACAATAAAGCCCGCCTGTACATCTGGCTACCGCTTCATCTTCGAGTTTTTCGATGGCTGAGTCGCACATAGGGCAGGTTTCTGGAAATACTATATCTCGAGCATCTGCAGGACGTTTATCAACTATCACAGAAACAACTTGTGGGATCACGTCCCCTGCTCGCCTAATGATCACAGTGTCGCCTATTTTTAAGCCTAGGCGTTGGATTTCATCTTGATTATGCAAAGTGGCATTGGACACAGTGACACCACCAACAAATACTGGCTCTAGCCTGGCCACAGGGGTAATGGCGCCCGTTCTTCCAACCTGAAACTCCACATCCTGCACTATCGTCATTTCTTCTTGTGCTGGAAACTTGTGGGCGATAGCCCAACGAGGAGCACGAGCGACAAATCCAAGCTGTTGTTGTAATTCAATGTTGTCAGCTTTAAAAACAACACCATCAATGTCGTAATTAAGTGAATCGCGGATCTCACCAATATGTTGATAATAATCCAAACAAGCTTCAGCGCCATTCGCTACATCTAGTTCTTTACTCAGTGGTAATCCCCAGTCACTTAACTGCTTTAAACGCCCTGAGTGAGAATCGGCTAAAGGATACTGTTCGTTTTCCACAAGACCGAGTGAATAGCTAAAAAACAGTAATGGACGTTTAGCGGTAATACGCGAGTCCAGTTGACGCAAACTGCCTGCAGCTGCATTTCTTGGGTTGGCAAAGGCTTTTTTATCTTGTTCTAGTTGGGTTTTGTTAAGTTTGATAAAACCATCTCTGGTCATGATCACTTCGCCACGAACTTCCAAACGCTCTGGGTAATCGTTGCCTCTTAGTAGTAAGGGAATATTTTTAATAGTACGTACATTAGCAGTGATATTTTCACCGGTTCTGCCGTCACCGCGCGTTGCACCGCGTACTAACTTACCCTTTTCATACAATAAACTAACCGCTAGGCCATCCAATTTAGGTTCACAGCTATAACTAATTTCGCTGTCATTTTTTATCCTATCTTGCATACGTTTTTCAAAAGCTAAAAAAGACTCTCTATCAAAAGCATTATCCAAGGACAACATAGGAACTTCGTGCTCAACTTGCTCAAACTCAGGTAAGGGCATATCCCCTACTTTTTGACTGGGAGAGTCATCGCTCAATAATTCTGGGTATTGTTGTTCAATAGCCTGTAAAGCTTGCATCTGCCTGTCGTATTCGGCATCGGGCACACTAGGATTGTCTAACACATAATATTGATAATTATATTCTGCGATTGTGGTTTTAATTAATGCGAGTTGTTTAATAATTTCTTGCGAGGCTGCCATAAAAGCATTCCAGTATAAAAGAGGGTTGATCTTTGCCCCGAATATTTATTCTAGGGCAAACTATATAGTAGGGAGTTTAGTTACTCAGCCTTTTAATAAGCGCTGGCGTTCAAATTCACGAATTTTTTCGACATATTGCTGCAAACTTTGTTTGGTTAATAATGTACGTTTGCCATCGTATATTTGTGCTGAGAACTCTTCAGCAATTTTTCGGGCAGCGTTGTGCATCATGTTAAACACTTGATGAGGCTCACCTTCAATCGGCAAGATCATAAATAACGAAATGCCTTGAGTGGTAAAGTTTTCAAGGCTATCAATATCAAAATTTCCGGGCTTAAACATGTTAGCTAGACTAAACAATACTGGTCCTTTACCGTTGGAGTTAACATGGCGATGAAAAATATCCTGTTCACCAAATTTAAAGCCTAAAGTGAGCAACATAGGTAACAATGCAGAGCCTGGAATGGGGTTGTCATCTGCCGACTTTACATTCAACACTAACACCTCTTGCGGTTGCTCTTCTTGTTCTGCCCGTTGTTCTGGCTGTTGTGCAGACGGCTCAACGGACTTAGCTTTTGCTTCTTTAAACTCTGGTTCAGCAACAGGCTCATCGTCAAAATCGATGCGCAGTTGATCTTCAGCCATCTTAGGCTCGCGACGTTTTCTAAGTGAATCAGCTTTTTTACGTTTAACCAAATTACGGGCTTGTTCAGACAAACTCAGTTTTTCAGCTAAAGTCGCATGAGGTTTTTCTTCAGTCTCTTTTTGCTTATCAACAACACTAGCATGGCTCTTGGTTGGCGCTGCAGTTGCGGCAGGTGCAACTGTTTCAACATGAGTATCACTAGCACTTTGTGGTTCTGACACTTCCTTTTTTAATAAAAATGGTGGTGGTTCAGGGGCCTGATAACCGTCATTTGAACTAAAAGCGTTGTTAGGAGCGGCTGTAAACTGTGGAGTCAGCACTTTTTCCGAACCACTGTTTTTGTTTGATGTCGCTCTTTCTTGCTGTGAAATAGCCACGGTTTCTGCAGCTAAAGAGGAATATTTAGCCGCATATTCTGGTTTGGGCTGGGTCACTACAGACGCATAAATTTTGCTGGTTGATGTTGGAGCTTCTGGTTCTGCTTCAGTGTTTGTTTCGACAAGAGGTTCTGGAGCTGCTTCCATATCCACTTTTGGCTCACCAGACACAACTCGTACGGCGCCTATACCTAAATCATCAAATTCATTTTTTGTTGCTGCTGACTCGGCTAAAGTAGGCGGGGCATCATCCATTGTAAAATCGAATTTGTGATCTGGATCTTCAACCATGTCGTCGTTTGCATCAATTGCTAGGTCGTCGAACTTATCGTCATCAGATTGCCATCCAGAAGGCTGATACTGTTGATCGTTGTTACGTTTGTTAGCCTTTGATTTTTTTTCGCCATTTTTTCGGGATAGCCAAATACCGTGGACGGCAAGACCTACAATTACCAAACTGCCAATTATTAACAACGACCAACGTAAAACATCTGCTTCCATTTAACTTACTCGTACTTCTTTATTATTCATTAAAAGGGGTAATGTATTTGAGCTTAGGCTTGCGCAATGGCCACAGCTTCATCAACATCAACAGCAACCATTCGTGACACACCTGGCTCAGCCATGGTCACACCGGTTAAATGTGTCGCCATTTCCATGGCTATTTTATTGTGCGTAATAAAAATAAACTGCACTGTTTTCGACATTTCTGACACTAATTTACAAAAACGAACCACATTAGCATCATCAAGGGGGGCATCCACTTCATCTAATAAACAAAAAGGTGCTGGGTTTAATCTAAAAATAGCGAATACCAATGATAAAGCGGTCAGCGCCTTTTCACCACCAGAAAGTAAATGAATAGTGCTATTTTTCTTACCTGGCGGTCTGGCCATAATAGTCACACCTGTTTCGAGTAAATCATCGCCTGTTAGTTCAAGATAAGCCATTCCGCCGCCAAACACCTTAGGAAATAACAATTTAAGGTCTTCGTTAACTTGATCAAAGGTCTCTTTAAAACGTGAGCGAGTTTCTTTATCTATCTTTCGAATGGCTTGTTCTAGAATATCTAAAGCAGACACTAAATCATCATTTTGATCATCAAGATGTTGTTTACGTTCAGCTTGTATATCATATTCTTCAACGGCGGCAAGGTTAACCGCACCTAGCCTTCCCACAGACGTAATGGTTTTATCTAATAGGTTTTGCCAACTGGTTTCATTGGCATCTTCAGGTAAGGTATCTAATACCTCTTTAAGGTTTTGATGCATCTCTTGTAATTGTTCTAATACACCATTGGCTCTTACACGATAACCTTCACATTCAAGTTTAATACTCTGCAATTCACTGAGCATCAGCTGAATTTTATCTGTGACTCCCTGTTGACCTTTTTCTGCTACTGTCAGTTTTTCGTCTATCGCGGCTAGTTTATCATGCAACTCTTGTTGCTGAATATCTAACATCGCTTTTTGTTCTAGTAACTGTTGTAACGACTCTTGTTGGTCTTCAAGTGGCGAAGACAACTCTGCAAACTCGGTTTTTAATAAGCCCAATTTCTGCTGCATATTATTGAGTAGTAGTGCTTCGCGCTGTTGGTTTGCCGTTAATCCTTGATATTGGCTTTGTACACTTTGTAAATGCAAAGCCAATTGATGTAACTTATTTTTAGTGGTTTCTACTTGAGTACGACTATCAGCGACTTTTTGCTGTAACTGTTCGCGGTTTAACTCAAACTCAAGTTGCTGCTCTTGTAAAGCTTCAACAGCTTGTTCTAGCTCTTCGGCTTGCATCGCTAACTCTTCAAGCTGTTGCTGTTCTTCTTCTGAGGTATCTTGCTGGCGTATCAATTCTTGGGAAAGCCGAGTATTACGGCCCATGTTCTGTTGTTGCTGTTGTGCTAATAATTGAGCTTGATTTTTGGTTTGCTGTAAAGTGAGCTTAAGTTGCTCAAATTGCTGCTTGGCCGTTTCAGCGTTTCGCTTAGCAACAATAAGTTTATCTTCCTTATCACTTACATCTACATCTGCAGCCAAAATGTTGCTTTGCACGAGTTCAAGTTGACCTTCAAGTTGTTTGATCTGATTGGCGCGTTTTAACAAACCGCTTTGTTGGTCGGCACTTCCGACTATCATCCAGCCCTGCCCTAACCAATAACCATCTTGGGTTATAACACTTTGATAACTTGCCAAGTTAGTTAACATTTCCAGCCCTTGTTCAAGGTTGTTGGCACATAAAATATGCGTTAACCAGCTTGGCACAGCCTTATTGTTTAGTTTAGTCACAATGCTTTTATCAGTAATTTTAGCGCCGTGATTTTCGATATAGCTATCTTGAAACAACCAGGCAGAGCCAGACAACTCGACTAATTTGTCTTGGTTACTACTTTGAGGCAGTAAAACGGCACTTTGCCATTGTTGGGTAATAGTTTCGAATGCCTCTTCCCAGCCATTTTGAATATCTAAGGTTTGCCACCATGATTGGCTTGTAAGCTGATATTTTTGAATAAAATCTTGAGATGCTTTATCTAGATCACTACTTTGTTGCAAAGCGTTTAATGCTGCTAGTTGGGCTTCAATACTTTGTAACTCGCCCCTTAGCTTCATTTGATTTTGTTCTGCTTGTTTCAGATTAACTTGGCTAGTTTCCTGCGTAGATAAAGTCAGCTCTGAATTCTCAGCGCTTTGCTCAGCCTGTTCTTCTAGTATTAGTATTTCGTCTTGGCACGTTTCTATTTGTAGTGTTAATTCATCATCTACCACTTCGCTTAGTTCATCTTTAAGCTCACCAATACGTTGCTGGGTGCGCATTTGCATCGACATCAAAGATTGAATTTTGCCATGACAACTTTGGGCTTGTTGTTTGCGCTGATTAAATTCTAACTCTTGATTTCGCCCTTGATGTTGTTGTTGGCTAAACTGTTCTTCCGCTTCAAGCAAAACACTTTGCACTTGCTCTAGCTGATCTTCAGATAATTGCTTTTCTGGCTCTGCTAAAGCGAGTTGTTCCGATAGCTCTTCAATTTTGTCGAGATTTTGCTGATGATGAATTTCGTTATCGGTAATGGCGTCTTGCAAGGCATTAGATTCTTGCTCGATTTGCTGGCGTCTTTGTTTAGTATGAATTTGATTCTGTTCGATGCGAGTAATATCGGTGCTGACTCGAAACACTTGTTGCTGAATATCACTGAGTTGCTGCTTAAAATCTTGCTGCTGCTGCTTAAATTCGGTGATGTCTTTTTCTTCATTACGCTGGGTGGCTACGTAAGCTTCGATTTCTGAGTCTTTTTGGGAAATATATGTTTCTAGGGATCCGATTTTTTTACTGTGTTTTAACCAACGGATAGCCGCTAATTCGCCTTTGTATCGACGCTCATTTTGTTTAAGTTCTTTATAACGTTTAGCGGCTGTGGCTTGGCGTTGTAATTTTTCTAATTGTTGGCCTAATTCACCACGTACATCTTCAAGGCGTTCTAAGTTTTCTTTAGTATGGCGAATTCGGGTTTCGGTTTCACGGCGACGTTCTTTGTATTTTGATACACCAGCCGCCTCTTCAATAAAAACTCTTAGTTCTTGAGGTTTAGACTCAATCAAACGGGAAATCATGCCCTGCTCGATAATGGCGTAGCTGCGAGGTCCTAACCCAGTGCCTAAAAATAAATCAGTTACGTCACGGCGACGACACTTAGTATTGTTGAGTAAATAACTCGATTGGGCATCTTTGGTGACTATACGTTTAACCGACAACTCGTTATAACCTGCATATTCACCTTGAATACGCCCTGATGAGTTATCAAATACCAATTCAACACTACATTGAGAAACCGGCTTACGGGCTGTTGAGCCGTTAAAAATAACGTCTGTCATGGAATCGCCACGGAGATTTTTAGCAGAACTTTCACCTAACACCCAACGCACAGCATCAATCACGTTGGATTTGCCACAGCCATTAGGCCCGACAACCGCAGTCATATCATCTGGAAATGGGATAGTGGTTGGGTCAACGAAAGACTTAAATCCAGCTAACTTTATTTTTTTTAAGCGCATATAAAGATGGAGTTATTCCGAAAATTGTTATTATTTTTATGTTTCAGTGATTGAATGTACCAAAAGTCATCAAGTGTAACAATTGACGTTTTGCTCCCTAGTGTGAGATACGTATAATAACAGCCACTATTTTAAGAATAAACGCTGATTTTCATCTTGTTACAACAGGTTAAACAGCAATCAGTACAGGTGTAATATGGACTATTTTTTCCAAGGCTTTAGCTTGATAAAAACCAAGGGACTAAAGCGTTTTGTATTTTTTCCATTGGCCATTAACCTAATTTTGTTTTCCGCCGCGTTTTATTATCTATTCGGCGAAATAAGCGCGAGTATTATTTGGCTAACTGATCTCATTCCTGACTGGGAATGGCTAAGTTGGTTAAAAGACGGCTTAAGTTACATCATTTGGCCGATAGCAGTGATCACTATTCTATTAATCTTTGCGCTTATATTTGGCACCTTGGCTAATTGGATTGCTGCACCTTTTAATGGGTTATTAGCTGAAAAAGTCGAACAGTATCTAACTGGCCAACCTATGGACGATACAGGTTTAATGGATGTGTTTAAAGATATCCCACGTACCTTAGGGCGTGAACTAGCTAAACTCACTTATTATTTACCAAGAGCGATTGGATTTTTGTTGCTGTTCTTTATTTTGCCACTAGTAGGTCAAGTACTATGGTTTTTATTTTCAGCTTGGATGATGGCCATCCAATATTGTGATTACCCTTGTGATAACCACAAAATTTCATTCAGAGATATGAAGCGAATTTTGCACGAGCAACGCTCAGAAAGCTTTAGTTTTGGTATAACTGTTAGCGTGTTTTCACTGATCCCGATAGTCAATTTTTTAGTGATGCCGGTGGCTGTGTGTGGGGCAACTGCACTGTGGGTTGATAAGTTAAAAGACCGAGTCTAAAAGCTTAGCTTGGCGAGTCTTATTTATACTGTTTTAAAAGAAACGGCATGAACATTACGAAGATTAATGTTTTTTTTAACATGCCATAGGTCGTAGTTACCTTGCATTGCCAACCAAGTCTCTGGGGTACGCCCTAGAGCCTTAGATAACCTTAATGCCATTTCTGGCGTAATACCACTCTGCCCTTTTAAAATACGACTAAGAGTAGATGATGCCACATCTAACTGCTTAGCTAAAAAACGACAGCTATAACCACAAGGTTCAAGGTAGGTTGTTTTAATAAACTCACCAGGATGAGGCGGGTTATACATCTTCATAATACTAGTCCTCTTAAGCTGCACTCGAGTAATTCAGGTGATCTTTCTGATATTTTGTTTATAAAACACAAAATCTCAGAGTCAACAATAGCGCGATGCGCACAACGCATCAACAGATAAAAATCAGTTTGGATTATTAGATATGTTATTACTGAGGTGAAAGCCAGACACCATAAGAACAAGAGGTCTACGGTAGCTTTTTCAACCCTAATTAACTCCTAAAAAGAGCTATTTACTGCGCATATCATCAAGATATTGATGATATGCCTAATCAGAAACCTCTATTTAGTGCCGGCTTTAATGTCCTTAAGCGCGTTTACAATATCCTCTGGCTCAGCACGTTGACGGTAATCGACATCCACATATCGCCAACTCACTAAACCGTCTACTCCAATCACAAAGGTTGCAGGGATTGGCAATACACTGCCGTTGCCATTATTTAGATCGGCTAATTCAAGATTACGGTCTTTACGCATATGTTCCAAAATTAACTCTGGCACTTCCCAAGCCACACCGTATTTCTCGGCAACGCGTGCATCTTGATCTGACAATACACAGAACTCCAATTCTTCTCTTTCAGCTTTTGTTAACGAGTCATTAGGAGCTTGTGGACTAATCGCCACTAACTCAGCACCCAAGGCATGGATCTCTGCAAGTCGCCCATGCATGGCTTTAAGTTGTAAATTACAATAAGGACACCAATCCCCTCTATAGAAAGTTAAGACTACAGGGCCCTTTCTTAGTAAATTAGCTAAGGAAATATTATAACCTTGAGCACTGGGCAATAAAAATTCGGGCGCTTGTTCCCCAATTGTTATGGCTTTTTCACCTTGTTGAAATTTTCTAGCTGTGGCAATGACATCGTCGAGAGACTGCATAAATTCTGGTTTAGCTTGGCGAGTTTTACTTATTTGTAGATCTGTTTGTGCTTTAAGACTGGTCACTATTTTCCTTCCATATTTATAACTTAACTTGAGTTCAGATTATTTAACGCTTTTTGTTAAAATTATAATGTACTTTTTTGCTCATATAATTCTAATGGCAGGCCATCTGGATCGTTAAAAAATGTAAACTTCTTTTGGGTGTATTCATCTATCCTAATAGGCTCTACCTTAACGTCTTTTGAGACCAAATAATCTGACATTGATTCAACTGAATCCACACAAAATGCTAAATGTCTTAACCCCAATGCTTCTGGAAAACTTGGCCTAGCGGGTGGATTAGGAAAAGAAAACAACTCAATTTGACCACCGTTAGGCAGTTTTAAGTCTAATTTATAAGAGGCCCTTGGTTCTCGGTAATTTTCGGCAATAACTTCCAAACCGAGTATTGCTGTATAAAAATGTTTAGATTTTTCATAATCAGAACAAATGATTGCTGCATGATGAATTGATTTCAGCATCTAGTCTTCCCGTTTAACTTTAAATGTAATTAAGTTGGTCGTAACAATTCCCCCCTTACTAGAACCAAATGTTTCCATCACCAGTTCATATATTAACGCTATATATTCAGAGCGCGCTACTCAGTAATAACAGTATGTATATTGTTGGGCCAGACCTTTTCCCTATGATCTTTGATGGTGATATCAACGATAAATGCATAAATTGGCAACAGTTATTGTATTGGTTAATGTTCAAATGACCGCCAACTATATTTATAAAGGTTAAGTTCTGAATTAATAACACCTAGATTGTATTCTAGTCTTAAAATTTAATAGAAAATTTCAACCTCCATCATAACTAAGCCTCATTGATTAAAAATACGAAGGTCATTATAACTTGCTATACCTATTACCACTGGGTATATTTCAGCTCGAATTATTAGTTTGCTTAATACAGTAGAGACTATCAATTTTACATTTCAAAACACCATATTTATAGTTTGCCAATAGACGACATACATGAACTTATACAGCATTAAAACAATAAGCACATTCTTGATTATTATATTTTTATACGGTTGCAAGGGTGGTAATGATGACTCTCCGGCAAATGTACCAGCTACCTCAAATACTAAACCTGAATCAAATGCTGGAGACGGAAAAAACGCAGTAACTGGTGTGATCGTTTCATTGAGTGGTGAAAAAAGCTTTGACAATGATCAAGATATTTTAACTTACCAATGGTCACTAATTAGCCGTCCAGAAGGAAGCGTCTCTAGGCTAAATGCATCTACTACGTTAGAGACATCTTTTATGCCAGATATCGCTGGCTTGTATGAAGCACAACTCATAGTAAATGATGGTAGTTTATCAAGTGAACCATCCACAGTTAGTATCGTTGTAAGCATGCCCAATGAAGCACCTACCGCTATCGCTGGAAATGACATTCAAACATATGTCGAAACTACAGTATTATTGGACGGAGGGGAAAGTTTTGATCCTGAAAACACTGACATTACCTATAGCTGGGCAGTCATATCATCTCCAGTAGAAAGCAATAGTACAATTAATAATGCTAATACCAAGACTCCGCAATTTTTTACTAGCATTGATGGAGACTATATTCTGCAACTTACAGTAACCGATAGTGATGGTGTTTCAAGTCAGGATGAAATCATAATAATTGTCAGTAAATTAACGCTAAAAGATGTAACTCTGTTAACACAAGAACTAATCGATAACAAAGCTAAGTGGGAATCACAGAATTTTGAGCATTATCAAATTGATCAAATTAAAAATTGTCATTGTGCAGCAGAGGCAATTATACCAGTGACTATGCAAGTTAAACTGCTGGATAAAAGCTTACTCTATTATACGCCTAATAGTAAATGGGCCTCTCCAGCACAGATTGATAGGGCAATTGTAGTGTTAAGTGATGAGGCGAATAGTTTCCGTACAGTAGAGGAAATGTTTGTTTATATCGAAGCCAATATTTTAAATGCTGATGAAGTTAGTGTGACTTACCATTCCAAGTTCGGCTACCCTAATGAGGTTCTAATTAATCATACGACAGGAAGCTCAGGCCATGTTCGTACCAGCATGGCAAATTTTATAAATCTTAATGATGTTAACTGTGATGACTTTGAAATAAAAAAACCGAATATAAAACTTAATCTTATTGATGAATTTACTGCTGAATCGATAAGTTGTGATGTTTATGTTGAATGGCAAAATAATATTGAGGAAAACATAGAACAAGTTATTAATGGAGATTTTTTACCTCTAGATGATTTTGGCGTTAGTTTTTCTGGTCTAATAAAATGCGATGATAATTTGCCAATTCTATTAGCAGTTGATACTAGCGTAGTTTCATTAAAAGTATCTAAAACAGGTTATGTAACAAAAACAGAGAAATATGCTATTTCAGGAGAAGAAAGTTGCGGGTTAATACCTAAAAAGATAGAAATGAAGCTTGAACCAATAAATTAGACCCTATATAACCGAAGTTAAACCAATTTATATAGCTACGCTTAATGTACAAGAACAGTCTTAGAAACAAATAAGAATTTGGTTAAATCAAAAATAACTTCCCTTTTTATGGGGGCGATTAGACTATGACTCGACCCAATATTCTAACGCTTAAAGGATGATTGCTCCCTTAGCAATTCTCCTAACTTCTGAATAAACATTCTTACGCCATTATCTTTTGTTGCACCAATAGTGAGCTTTGAATCACTGTTAATTTCGATTGTTTTTCTGCTGATAATACCATTTCTACTTACAGCGACATCGGCGCTCATTGTCATGATTGTGCCATTTGTACCTTCGACTATGGCAAGCTCGGTAAATTCGATATGCATTTTGGTTTGGGCTGATGGTAATACACGCACATCCGACCTTTTTAACGATTGAATTAAGCTGTCGCCGAAATTACTTTTATCGATATCTGTAAACTCTGGAATGCTGAGTGTTTGTGTTGTTGCTTGAGGATAATCTAAGGCCGCTATTTCGATAATCCTTAATCCATAAAACTCCCCCATATCAATTGTTTGTATGCTGCTATTTGAGAAGCTGCCGTTTTGTTTACTCAATGTACAGCTGGTTAAGGCAACAACAACCACGATCAACAACCAACATTTCATTTAGCAGATACCCAAGCCAAAAGTGTCTCTGCGGCAATTGGTGGTTTTTGCTCGTCGGTAAGACTTGCATTTCCACTTAGTTGGCTTATCAAAGAGCTGATCTTTTCATTCGCGGGACAGGCAATATTTACGGTTTTAGCATATTTTAAAATGGCACCGTTTATATGCACAATTTCAGTGGGTTTACCTTGTGAAACATCCCACCACATGGATGAACGCACCTTAGGGTCAATTTCTAACATTTTGTTAGCCACGCGGCTAAAAATAAAATTGGGCAGCCTTAACACTATAGGGATTTTATGAGCAGAGATGGCAGTCACTTTTGGTAGTTTGATGCCATGGGCATCTGCCACCTTTAATAACTCACTCATTAATAAAGCAATGACTTTTCGGTAAGGCCGCTGCTCTAACATGGCTTTGACCGGAATGTCTGCTAATGCGTTAACACTGTTGCCCAAATTCAATTGTAACTTAGCCCATAACAAAGCATCCATATCTGCGGTGGTAGTGATGGGCAAAAGATCTGATTGTAAAGCCATGATCAAGGTATTAATGCCTATTTGTGACTGTGGGGTCTGTTCAATTGTCAGCTTTCCTTCTGATCCACGGTGATAATGACCCGGCGATAGTTCGACCACATTAAAAGGCACCATGACTCTTAGTACCGTATTATCAGGATAGGCTTGTTTTACAGCTGCGTCTGAGCCCAAGCCATTTTGACAACATAGAATAATGGTATTGTTATCAACTAAAGGGGCAATATCTAAAACCGCTTGTTTAATGCCAGTACATTTAACTGTTAGCCATAAAAAACGAGCTTTTTTGACTGTTATATTAGTTGCAGATAGTTGTTTATCATCTAGCACCTCAATATTAGGCAATATAGCCTCATGGGACTGGTAATCAGTGAGTTTTATGCCGGAAGTGAGTTTGGATTTGGTTGTTTCTCGGCAAATTAAGGTTGTTTGAAATCCTTGCACACTGATAGCGCCACCTAGATAACAACCAATTAGGCCCGCACCAAAAACGGTATGTTGCTCCCATGGAAAAAAATCTGTCATTGCTCAACTACATATTCTGGATAAAGAATAAAAATACTTTATCACAAAGCAAAGAGCCTGTTGACCTTTTGCCGCTGGTTAAATTCACTTACAATAGCCGCGTTTTTATATGTGTTTTTTAATCGAAGTGAGCCTTATCATTGACTGCTAAATTGTCCCCCTTGTTGTCTCGACTGACTAATTTTTGTTGGTTGTTTCTCCCTCCACTGCTGTTTTTTAGTGTTTTGTATGGCTTTTATTTTTTTAACACTGAGTTGCTTTTAAGCTGGATAGTTAATCTTTGGTGGATGAGTTACGCAAGTTTAGCTATAGCGGCGATTATTGCTTGGCAGTTTGGCCGAAGCCGACTGGTTTACGCCTGTTTATTGCTTTTATTAATAGCAGCAAATAAAGAACTGACTTTAACACCAGAATTATTTGAAGTGAGATACAGTGGTATCTTATTTGGCTTTGTATTCTTGTTGTATAGCAAGGACAAAGGGTTTTCTGCCCTTAACTTATGTTTTAGTTTGACCGTATTAGTGATGTTATTTGTACTGAGTTGGTTAGCCATCCCACACATACTACTAGTCAGCCAGCCATGGCTAACCTCTCTAGACAGTCTTTTATTTCAACTTTCACCAGATATACGCTCCCTAGTCACCCCTTTTAAGGCAGTGTTACTGATCATTGGGTTATTACTTGGCTTGTTAAGGTTATTTTTCAAAACAGATAATACCCATAATGCATTGTATTTTGCGTTGGCTTTAAGTGCGTTTATGCATATCTACCGCGATGCCGAATTTGCACTAATCACTATTGTTAGTTTGGCAGGCTTGTTTTGTTATTCAGTACTCAAAGACAGTTTTACTATGGCTTTTAAAGATGAACTAACAGGGATCCCGTCTAGGCGAGCACTGATGCAATATGTGCAAACCCTTGGCCGTAAATATACTGTGGTGATGTCTGATATCGACCATTTCAAAAAATTTAACGACACTTACGGCCATGATGTAGGCGACGAAGTATTAAAACTAGTGGCCAGTAAGTTAAATAAAGTCACAGGCGGAGGTAAAACCTTTAGGTTTGGTGGCGAAGAATTTATTATCGTTTTTCCACGTAAAACATCAGCCGAAGTACTGCCTTTTGTAGAATTAGTGCGTCAAACTATTGCTGATTACGATATTGCTCTTAGAGCTAAACCTCGCCCTGCAAAACCGAAAAAGCCTTTAGCTGGTAAAAAGGCCCTAGCTAAAAAACCGGCCAAAGAACAAATAGTCAAAGTAACAACTAGTTTTGGTGTTGCCCAGCGCTCCAAAGAACATTCAGACTTCGCCACCATAATGAAGCAGGCTGATATCGCCTTGTATGCAGCAAAAAAAGCCGGTAGAAATTGTGTGAAGGTAGCCAAACAATGAGTATTAACCTGTGAGCCAAATATCGATAGAGACTAAAAAAATACTGGTACTGGGTTACGTATGGCCAGAGCCCAATTCATCGGCGGCTGGAAGCCATATGTTGAGCTTACTCACCTTGTTTGTACACCAAGGTTGGCAAGTCACCTTTGCAAGCCCTGCCCAGCAAGGCGAACACAAAGTAGATTTAACCGAGCTAGGTATCAACGAACAAACAGTGGCACTTAATTGCAGCAGCTTTGATGACTTTATCAATGAGCTCAATCCCAACATAGTGTTATTCGACCGCTTTATGCTTGAAGAACAGTTTGGTTGGCGAGTCGCCAAACATTGCCCCGAAGCACTTCGTATACTCGATACTGAAGATTTACATTCATTACGCCACGCACGGCATCAAGTCTTAAAACAAAATCGACCATTAAACAAAGCTGATTTAAACAGTGATATAGCTAAACGTGAAATTGCCGCGATTTTTCGCTGTGACTTAAGTTTGATCATTTCAGACTACGAATTAGATTTACTCAAAAAGCATTATTCTGTACCTGAACATATTCTACTGCACTGCCCTTTTATGCTCGACTTGCAACACTTTACCCCATCAACAAATAGCTACGCAGACAGACAACACTTCATCAGCATTGGCAATTTTCGCCACGAACCCAATTGGGACGCGGTGCTGTTTTTAAAACAACACATCTGGCCCTTGATCCGCAAACAACTACCCAATGCAGAATTACATATTTACGGTGCCTACCCGCCACCTAAGGCCACCCAATTACATAACGCCAAACAAGGCTTTTTAGTCAAGGGCTGGGCAGAAGATGCCAAACAGGTGATGCAACAAGCCAGAGTCTGTTTAGCTCCATTGCGTTTTGGCGCAGGCATAAAAGGTAAATTAGCTGAAGCGATGTTTTGTGGCACACCCAACGTTACTACCAACATTGGAATTGAAGGCATGACTATGGGGCTCGACTGGCCCGGGTTAACAACAGATTTAAATACCTTTGATAGTTTTGAAGACAGTGCCCAAAATATTGCTAACCATGCAGTGCAGCTATATCAAGAACAAAGCTTATGGCAACAAAAACAACAACAAGGTTACCAACTGCTCAAAACCAATTTTGCCAAAGATGAAATCCAAGCACAGTTATTGGTGCGAATAACTGATATACAAAACAAACTAAACACCCATCGTGCAGAAAACTTCATAGGCCAAATGTTGCAACACCATCAGTTAAAAAGCACTCAATATATGGCACAGTGGATTGAAGCAAAAAACCGCTAAATTGGTTTATCAAAATGCTATGGGTAAGGTTTAAATCTAGCTTGCTGTTCAGGATAGATCAGACATGCAATTCGAGTATTTCATATTGACTTACTTTTACCAATCCAAATCACTGCCAATCAACACAGTTGTAATGAAAATTGTAAAGTGACGCCCTCTTTACTTTCTATTATCCAAAATTATTAGCCTCACTTTTTTCAGGACTTATCATTAAGTTATTAATTTAACTATGGCTAATATTTTTCACATGGTTTTTAATAGAGGCATAACAAAGGTGTTCCTTTTGCCGTCGTGGTTGTATGAAAGTAAGTGTTTAAAGTGGCGGGAATTAAAATCAAATCGAGTAGTTACAAATACGACATGCTCGATAATAAGCGTTGAACTAAGCCGCGTTGCGGAGCCTCCCCCCTTAAAATATGAA
>TARA_R110002153_G_scaffold62236_1_pt1 | contig 19418 bp, 17 predicted proteins | sample TARA_R110002153 | Tara Oceans TARA_R110002153 (sample SAMEA4398193) | marine metagenome | biome: Polar Biome; feature: [SRF] surface water layer (ENVO:00010504); material: water (ENVO:00002006), including particulate matter (ENVO:01000060) such as... | depth 5 m
CCATGATATTTTCCTCCACCCCTCAATGTTAGAGGCTGGACATCCCAATCTAACATTGTTAGAAGCTATGTCATCAGGTTTGCCTACAATTGCAAATTGGGAATTTGGTACAGACCTTCATGGGGCTTGGAGAGCACCTCGTGATGTGTTTGAAATGGAAAGGGGATTAGATATTATAATTGATAATTGGGATTCATATAGAAGTGGATGCCTAAACACCAGCCAAGAGCTATCTTGGTTAAACCGCTCTAAAGATTTAATAGAAATATATAAAAAGTTTAAATTTTAAAAATCTCATGAATAGATTTATTAATATAGAGGTTGAAAAAGCACAACCCCAGAACAACCCATCATCTAGAGTAACAGTAACATTAGGAGATGATATTAACTTTTTCTTCCCCAAAGAAGAACTACCTTTAGAAGTTAAAATTTTAAGAACTCATGGGGGTGAAATATTAGATAAACATGAACTAACCCCTGGGATGTTTTTTATTTATAATTGGTTTGAAGGTTGCACTTTAATAGTTTCTACTTCAAAAGGAGTAGAAATTGGAAGAACACAACATAATAGCTTAGAACACGGAACCCAATCAGAAATAGCATTTGATTTATGGTGTGCTTCAAATTTAAATACTAAAGGAGTAGCTATAGGAGTTAATGATGGGTCAACTGGAGAGTGGGTTAACCACTACCACAATCATTGTTTTTCTAATGTTCTATTAGTTGAAGCATCAGATTACCCATTTACAAAACTAAAACAAATTTATGGGTGTAATAAAAATGCTACCTTAGTAAATAAATTAATTACCCCTGAGGGGGGTAAAGTAAAATTTTATGAAGCTTTAGAAGGTGGAGGTTATACAAATTCTACAAGTAAATCCCACCTACTTAATTTCTACTCGGACATTCAAGAAATTGAAAAAGATTCTATGGGTATAAACGAACTTCTCCTATCAAACCAGTTTGATGATTTGGATTGGTTACACATTGATGTAGAGGGAATAGACGATCAACTTATAATGGCTTTAGATTTTAATAAAATTAAAAAACCCAAAATAATTATATATGAAAAAGTCAATAATATCGATAGGGAAAAATTAGAAGAATTTTTGCACTCTAATGGGTATAATATTTGGGTCGATGTAAATAACGGACTAAATGACATTGCATTCTTAAAATAAAAAAAATATGAAAAATAAAATTTCAATTCTTATCCCAACAACAGACCACTATAGTAATGTTTGGGAAGGTTTAGGTTTAAGTTGGGAAGTACTTAGTGGGTTAGATCTTAACATTTATGTGGTATCTGATAATCAAAAATATAACTACGATTACAAGAATATCATCCCCTTAACAATTAGTAAACCCGACTATACAAAATCAGATTTTTCAAATAAACTTATTTATGCTTTAGATAAAATTAAAACTAAATATGTTTTATTAATGTGTGATGATATGTGGCCTGATAGATCTTTAAAAGATATGATGCCTAAATTTTTAGAATTTATGGATAATGAAAAAGCAGATTGTCTTCGCATACATGAAAAATTACATTGGTGGGGTTACGATTTTGAAACTACCGATAAGTTTATCGAAAACAACAGAGTACTCAAAATGCAACAGAACTCAGTATGGTTATTAACTCATAACGCTGCTATTTGGAATGTTGACTACTTAAAATCAATCCAACATCCTAATGAAGATCCGTGGGAAAATGAAGTTTTGGGGACTAAAAGAGCTGAATTAAATGCCCATAACCAATACCACTATAACATGCGGTGGTACTTACAACATCATAACTTCCACAGGGGAGAAATTTTACCATATGGTCAAGCTTTTATAGATGATTTAAAGTATAAGAAAGAATTTAATAAACAATTTAGTATATGAAAGAAGTTTTAATAAAAGAATACAATAACTTAATAAAAAAACCAATCTTACCTATATATCCTACTAATAATATTACTTACAATTTTATTAATGGGGCCAAAGTTGAGATAAATGGTAAAAATCCTAAAAAATACAAAGTACAATTTATAGATAAATCTACTGATAAAGTAATATATGGTGTAGATATGTCTAACAATGCGTGGGCTAAAACTAATAAACAATATTTTATTGATTATAGAATTGTAGTAACTGATTTAGATACTAGTGAGGTAATTAGTACTCATGATTTCAATGCTAAAGATCATAAAGTTTACATCCACTTTGCATCAAAAGCCTTAGGGGATACTATTGCTTGGTTCCAATATGCTGAAGAATTTAGAAAAAAACACCAATGCAGTTTAGTTGTTTCAACGTTTCATAACGAAATGTTTAAAGACAACTACCCAGATATTGAATTTGTAAACCCTGGCACATTAGTAAATGGTTTATATGCTATGTATGAGATAGGGTGGCATTATAATGAAGATGGAGATATAAACTATGATAGAAATGTATCTGACTTTAGAGAAGGTGGTCTCCAACAGTGTAGTCCTGAGGTATTAGGGGTTGATGTAGTTGAAGTAAAACCAAAACTAACATATAAAAACACAGGTCCTACTGTAGAGGGGGATTATGTAGTTATAGCACCTCACGGATCAGCTCACGCTAAATATTGGAACCATCAAGGAGGTTGGCAAACTGTAATAGATAATTTAAATGATAAAGGGTATAAAGTTGTAATGATTACACAAGAACCTTTAGGAAATAAGTGGCATGATTCTAAGTTGGGGGGAACATTAACAGGAGTAATAGATAAAACTGGTGATTTTCCACTAAGTGAACGAGCTAATGATATGATGAATGCTAAAGCCTTTATAGGAATAGGAAGTGGTTTAAGTTGGTTGTCATGGGCTTTAAACACTCCAACAGTATTAATTTCAGGATTTAGTGAAGCTTATAGTGAGTTTAAGGATTGTGAGAGAATATCACCACCCGAAAACACATGCTCTGGGTGTTTTAATAGAGTAAGACTAGATGCAGGCGATTGGGAATGGTGTCCAGATCATAAAAATACTGATAGGATGTTTGAGTGTACTAAAACTATTACACCCAATGTAGTAATTGCTGCTATAGACCGTCAACTAAAAAAATCTTCTTAATATTTATAATAAAAGTTACAAAAACATATGTCAAAACTAACAAGTGGAGAAATTCAACAACTAACGGAATTAAAAACAAAATACAACCAGTTAGTAGGAGTTATAGGAAATATAGAGGTTCAAATGATGTCTCTTTCGTTGCAAAAAGAACAGTTAAAAGCAGAATTTTTAACCATTCAAGAGGAAGAAATAAAACTAGGAAAAGAATTAGAAGAAAAGTATGGTAATGGTACCATTTCTTTAGAAAATGGTGAATTCTCCCCGATGAAATAATTTTTTAACAAAGCTTCATATATTTATTATCAAAATATAACAATTACATAACATGGCAGAAACATTAATTTCCCCCGGAGTATTAGCAAGAGAAAATGATCAATCCCAAATCACTTCTCAACCTATACAAGCAGGCGCAGCATTAGTAGGTCCAACAGTAAAGGGTCAAGTAAATATCCCAAAGCTTATTACTACTTACAGTGAATATCAAGCGGATTTTGGTACTACTTTTGATAGTGGGTCAGATGAGTTTACTTTCTTAACATCAATTTCAGCATATAATTACTTCCAAAATGGAGGTACTTCTTTAATTGTTACTAGAGTAGCCTCAGGTTCATTTACAGCCGCAACTTCATCAACAATATTTAATGATCAAGAAAGTGGAGCAATTGATGTTGGAGCTAATTTATTAGGTTCTTTTACTTCAGGAGGTCAAGGGGGAACTGCTGGAACATTTAGTGGTGAAGCTACATCTACAGATGGTTCAGGAACTGATTTAACTTTAGATGTAGTTACTTCTACATCCAATGGTAAATTAATAGTTACTGCTGATGATTTGCTTAGTGAAATTACATCAAACCCAACAGATTGTGGAACAGCTACATACACTGGAGTTTCTTTAACTGGAGGAACAGGAACAGGTGCTGAGGCCACAGTAGTAGTAACAGGAACAACAGCACCAACAATTACAGGTGTTACCGTAACAGCCACAGGATCAGGGTATATTGCAACTGATGTATTAGGAATAGCGGGTGGAGCTTTAGGAACCGGCCAATTAATAACTGCTGATGACATATTAGCAAACATAGCCCAACCAGCATTAGGGAATGTAACAGGTCCATTTACGGTTGCTCAATCTTCAACAAGTGGGGTAGGCTCAGGAGCTACATTCACTATAACAGGTAATGGTGCTGGAGCTGTATCAGCTATAACAGTAGCATCCATAGGTACAGGATATGTTGCTGTGGATACAATAACAATTACATCAGCAGATTTAGTAACAGCCGGATTTACAGCAGCATCTACAAATTTAGTAATAACGGTAGCTGCGGACATGGTTCAAAATTCATCAGCAGCATCCATTACATTAATAGAAGCAAATTTATTTGTAGAAGCAACAGCAGTTACGGTTGCAGCAGCAGGAGCAGGATATGTCGTAGGTAACACAGTAACAGTAGCAGCATCATTGATAGGATCACCAACAGCTGATTTAGTATTAACCTTAGTTGATGCTGATATAACAGATTCAAATGCCTTTACATTAGAATCAATTGGTCAAGGTATTATTATGAATAACACAGGAGCTGAAAACTCCCAAGGTGCTTTAACAAATGGGACATCGGATAACATTAGATGGGAAATTTCATCACCAAATACGTCCTCAGGTACATTTAGTGTTATTGTTAGACAAGGTAATGATACTACAAGATCAAAATCAGTTCTTGAAAGTTTTAATAATGTATCACTAGACCCAAAATCTTCAAATTACATTTCAAGAGTAATTGGTGATCAAACACAAGTAGTAAGAGGATCAGGAACTGATGTTTACCTTCAAACTACAGGATCATATGCTAATGCTTCAAGATATTTAAGAGTAAAAGAAGTAAATTTCAAAACACCAGATTATTTAGATAATAGTGGAACTGCAAAACCACAATATACAGCTTCTATTCCAGTAGCAGCTTCTGGTACTTTTGGGGATGCTGTAGGAACAATTTTAACCGGGACCGGAAAGTATTATGACAAAATTAGTGATAGTGATACTCAAGGATTAGTTGGAGATAATTATACAGTAGCCTTTAACTTACTAGCAAATAAAGACGATTTTAAATACAACATTATATCAACACCTGGTTTATACCAATCAGGCTACAGCTCAGTATTAAACACTTTAGTAGCAAATACTGAAAATAGAGGAGATAATATTGTAATTTTAGATCTTGAAGCCTATGCTTCTTCAATAACCGCAATATCAACAACAGCAAATAGTAAAGATACATCATACGCAGCTTCATATTGGCCATGGTGTATGGTAACAGATCCGGATTCAGGACAGAGAGTTTGGGTACCAGCTGGAACATTAATTCCTGGAGTTTATGCTAATAATGATAGAACAGCAGAAGCATGGTTTGCACCTGCAGGTATCAATAGAGGTGGATTAGGAGTTGTTATTCAAGCCGAAAGAAAATTAACTCAAGCTAATAGAGATACTTTATATACAAATAAAGTAAACCCAATAGCAACATTCCCTGGAAGAGGAGTTGTAGTATTTGGTCAGAAAACATTACAAAATCAAGCATCAGCTTTAGATAGAATTAATGTTAGAAGATTATTAATTGCTCTTAAGAATTACATTTCACAAGTATCTGATAATCTAGTATTCGAACAAAATACAGCAGCTACAAGAAACATCTTCTTAAGCCAAGTCAACCCATATTTGGAGTCAGTACAACAAAGACAAGGTCTATACGCGTTTAAAGTCGTTATGAACGAATCAAACAATGGGGCCGATGTAATTGATAGAAACGAATTAAGAGGTGCTATATACATACAACCTACTAAAACGGCTGAATTCATTTACCTAGACTTCAATATTCTACCTACAGGAGCAGAATTTCCTGCATAAGAATTAGAAGGTATCATATTTATAATTGAACAAAAATTAAACATAACATAAAATGGCAGTATTAGACCCAAACGAAATATTTTTCACAGCTTTTGAACCAAAAGTACAAAATAGGTTTATCATGTATGTTGACGGTTTCCCATCTTACATTATTAAAGGTGTTAGTGGGTTAGGGTTTGCACAAGATGAAATTACATTAAACCATATTAATACTTACAGAAAAGTAAAAGGTAAATTAAGATGGAATGACATCACAATGCAGTTATTTGACCCTATTACACCTTCAGGAGCACAAGCAGTGATGGAGTGGGTTAGATTACACCATGAATCTGTAACGGGTAGAGACGGTTATAGTGATTTCTATAAAAAAGACTTAACTATAGATGTGTTAGGTCCTGTAGGAGATGTTGTTTCGGAATGGATTATCAAAGGTGCATTTATAAAAGATGCTTCATTTGCAGATATGAATTGGGACAATGATGGTGAAGCTATGAATATTGATATGACAATCGGAATGGATTATTGTGTATTGAATTTCTAGTAAGAAATACATATAGATTTGAAAATAGCTTGGCTTCGGTCAAGCTTTTTTTTACATTGCATATGTATACATGATAATTAAGTTATAGCAAATAAAATTTATATGAGCACAGAAGCAAAACCTAACTTCCCAACAGAAACAGTTGAATTACCTTCAAAAGGAAAAATTTATCCTAAAGACCACCCCTTACGTGATGGGAAAGTAGAGATAAAGTATATGACTGCTAAGGAAGAAGACATCCTAACAAATCAGAACTTAATCACAAAAGGTACAGTATTAGAAAAGTTGATGGAAGAGTTAACTTTAAAAAAGTTTGATATCAAGGATGTATGTACCGGGGATAAAAATGCTATGTTTATGGCAGCTAGAGTATTAGGCTATGGCTCAGAGTATAAATTTACCCATAATGGTAAAGAATACGAAACCGACTTATCAACTATAGACTCAAAACCATTTGATGATTCTCTAGTAGATGAAGATGGTCATTTTTCTTTTGAATTTCCAAAATCAAAAATTCAAATAAAATTCAAAATCCTGACTGAAAAGGATGAAGAAACTATCCAAGAAGAAATAAAATCCTTAACTAAATTTAAATCGTTAGGGGGTGGGGAAATTACAACTCGACTAAAACATCAAATTGTATCCATTGATGGTAATGGAGATAAATCCGAAATCAGATCTTTTGTAGAAAACCACCTACTAGCTCAAGATTCACGAGCTTTAAGAACTTACATCAAAAAAGTACGTCCTAATATTGACTTAGACTATACTTTAGAAAATGGTGATGTAATTGAAATTCCGATTTCATTAGGTTTTTTTTGGCCGGATCTATAAAACAGATCCAACTACACAGAGCATCAATATTTAATAAAATTCACGAAATTATATTTCATGGTAAGGGGTACGACTATACTACGGTGTATAATATGCCTATATGGCTTCGTAATTTTACATTTAATAAAATTAAATCTTGGTATGATGCTGAATCCGAAGCTAAAAAGAAATCCTCTAATGACATAGACTTAGCTAACCCTGATAAAAGCAAAATACCACAAAGACAGATCTCACCTCCTAGTTATGTAACAGGGGCTTCAAAAAAGTAGTAATTTCTAATATTTATAATAAAATATATTATTGATGGCTACTCCTCAAGAGATTCAAAATCAGAAAAATTTAAATAAAGAAAAGGAAGTATCTCTTTCTTTAGAACAAGAACTCCTTCAAATCCTCCAAAGAAGAGTTGGGGTTGAAAAAGATGTTGTAAATGAGCAGCAGGATATTCGAAATATTCTGGTTGATCAAACTAACCAAATGAAATTTCAATCTGAGGAAAAAAGACTCATCAGACAAATATCAGGTCAAATTTCAAGAATATCAGAGCAGACATATTCCATAAATAAAAAAGAATTAGGTCTTACTAAAACTACTGCTAGTATAACAAAAATGCAGTTAGATTTAGATAAAGGCATTCAACTGTTAGCAACTCAAAAAAATAAACTTTTAGCTGAAGGGGGTCAACTAAATGTAGACATTGCTAATTCTATACAACAACAAGTAGACGAATCTATTAAGCTTAAAAAAGAATTAAGTAAAGTAGCAATATCCTCAGAAAAAATATCGAATAATTTTGGAACTAAGGCATTTAGTGGTTTAGCCGACGTTACAAAGTCTATTCCTGGTCTACGTAGTTTTAGTACCCCCTTTGAAAATGCAGCCGAAGCAGCAAGAGAACAAGCACAATTTAATTTAGAAAATTTTGGTACTACTAAAAAATTAAGTAAAGAATCTTTAAAATCTCTTAAAACTGGTAAAGGGTTAAATAATAAGGATAATGGAATTATAAAATCTTTAAAGTTAGAAGGAAAATTACTAGATAAAAATGGTAAACTACTTACAGGAACTGCGGCGGCCGCAAGATTAAAAACCTTAGGGTTAACCAAAAGTATAAGCCCTTTAAAAGCAGGATTTAAATCATTAGGTCCTGTAATTTCAAAAGCTTTAGGTCCCTTAGCATTAATTAAGGCTGCAATTGATATTGGTAAATTTTTCTTTGATGCTATGGTAGGTGCTTCAAAGGCAACAGCTGAATTCTCTCGAAATCTGCTCATCAGTAGAGAGTCAGCAAGAGAACTATACACTACCACCATACCAGGTATAGTTGGAGAATTTAACCAAATTGCAAAAGAACAAGGCAATGTAACTATAACAGCCGAAGCATATTCTGCGGCCTTAAGCAGTATAAACAGTGAGTTAGGAATGCAATTAAACCTAGCTAAAGAATTTGGTAAAGAAACAGCTATGAACGTAGCTGAAGTTGCTAAAATGCAACAAAATTTTGGTTTAAGTGCTAGTGCAGCAACCCAATTATTCTTAGAATCTGAAAGAACTAATGTTCCCTTAGATGAAATGAATAAGTCCATATTTGGTACATTAGGATTAATGTCAGCCCAATCAGGCTTACAAGTGGATTTAAATAAAGTTATAGAAGAAGCAGCTTCCATATCAGGGAATATGAGGGCTAACTTTAGAGGTAATACAGAAGCAATTGCTCAAGCAGTATTTCAAGCTAAGTTATTAGGTTTAAGTTTATCCCAAATGGAAGGGGTATCTGGAAGTTTATTAGATTTCCAATCTTCAATTGAAAGTGAAATGGCAGCTGAACTACTAACGGGTAGACAGTTAAATTTAGAAGAAGCAAGACGAGCCGCACTTATGGGTGATACTGAAACCCTAATGTCTGAAATTTCCAAACAGGCAGGTACTCAAGAAGATTTCTTAGCTATGAATATAATCCAACGTCAAGCTTTAGCTAAAGCTGTTGGGTTAGAGGCTAATGAACTTGCTGATATGTTTAAAAAACAATCAGAGCAAGATGCATTAGCTAAGAAAAATTTAGAAATACAAAATAAACTTAGAAAAGAAGGTAAATCTTTATTAGCTGAAGGGTTTAATATCAAAGAAGCATCACTAGCTGAAATAAGAATAGCAGCACAAAAAGCAGGAAAAAGTGAAGCAGAATTAAGAGATATTTTAGGTGATCAAATCTATCTTAGAAAACAAGAAGAAGATGCTACCCAAAAATTTAATAAAGCTTTAGCACAAGCAAAAGAAGCATTTGCAAGATTAGTTGGTGGGGGTGTTTTAGATAAACTCGTAGCAGGTTTAACAGGGTTAGTAGAAAGTTCTTTATTTAAAGGATTTATAGAAGAAGGAGAAGCAGAAAATTTATCCAACATTGCTCAAGATAAAGACAATAAATTTAACCTATCAGATGAAGAAAAAGAAATATTAAAATCATCAGAAACACAAATTACAGGTGTAGAAAAGACAGCTACAGTTGCAGGATCAGCAGCCGCAGGAGCAGCTGCTGGAGCTGTAATAGGAAGTATAGTACCGGGTATAGGTACAGCAGCCGGTGCTGTAATAGGAGGAGCTTGGGGAGCCATATCATCAGCTCTAGCAACAGGTATTGTAGATAATATACAAAAAGAAAACCTAGAAGAAGCTCGAACAATAGCAAGAGAAAAAGGAATTGATGGGTATGAAAAAGTAGATGATTTCATCTTACGCCCGGGTCAATCCCCAATAAAATTCAATAAAGATGACTTATTAATAGGTGGTACTAACCTTGGGGGAAGCAATGATGGTGAGGTAGTAACTCTATTAAAAGAATTAATATCAGAAGTTAGAAAAGGTGGGGATGTTTATATTGATGGAGCAAAAGCAGGTAGATCATTAGCATTGTCAACTTCTAGAATAGGTTAATATTTATAATAAAACAATAACCAAAATAAACTAATTATGGCAGAATCAATCAAAAATCAATTTGACACAAATGGCTCTCCACTAGCAGTACCCGTTTCGCCAGCTAATGGTGTTACACCTGATAGTGTTAGTATTCAAGGTAATTCATTACTTCATAACCAATATTCTAATATTGGAGACCCTAACTTAAATGTACCGGCATACACTAACTTTGGTGCCGGAGCTATGGGATACACAAACCCATCTACATCACAGTTAGGTATTCAAACTCAAGCATATCAAGAACCAGTAAACAGATACTCTGCAACTGCTCCTGAAGGACGATCATTCTAAAAAATACATATGCCTTTAATTAACTTCAAATCAGACTTAACTAATCTGCCTTGGGGGAGAGATAAACGTGGTGGTGGTGATAGTAATCAACCATACATTACTAAAGATATCCCCACAGGGTTAGAATCTGATGATCTTCCTGTAAGGTCAGGTCCTGATTTTATAGTTAGAGGAGGCTTAAAGTCTGTATCCAATGCCTTAGATGATGTTAGTAGATTAGCACAAATGTTTGTTGATACTAAAAACCCATCAGCAGGTCTTGGCTTTATAGCTAAACAAAATATACTATCTAGAACATCAGTTAAAACTCCTGCTTCTTATGGTATAGGGTATGCAGGTTCTACAGATTATTATTTTGAACCTGGAATAGGTGGGTTAGTTGCTGCCGGGGGTGGGAATGTTAATCAAGGGGTTTACACTCCTGTAGGAACTTTAGCCACAGCCTTAGGTACAGGTTTAGGATTACATGCAAATTTATTAGGTTTAGATCCTTTCTCTCCTATGAGTGGAGTAGTAGAAGGATCATTATTAAGTGGAGATTTAGGTTTAAATACTTACGAATCCGCTACTAAAATACTCAATGAAACTTCTCAAGATAATAGGTTAGTAATATTTAACGATCGAGCAAATGAGGTTGGAACTAACGAAGATATTAACCTCTACTCTTACTCAGGTGGTCCTGGGGCTGTATTAGGAATAGGCCAAACTAATATTAGATTTGCAGACCAAAGAACGGGATTTGCAAATGCTAATGGTGTTGGGATAGAAGCAAAAACCTACCAAACTACAAGGTGGAATAATAGAACCACAGGCAGTTTTATTTCTCCTCTAACAAATGGAGTTTCAACCAAGTATGGAGAAGCTACAAACTTTGTAGAATCTTTAAATTTTATGGATGGGGAGCCTATTATAACGGCTGATGGTGGGTTTTCATATACTCAAAATTTTGTATATAGTGTAAACACCTTTACAACATCATCAATTTTAAACAACCCTAGTGTATTATATAGAAATAATTCAAGAACATTTACCCAAAACCAAATAGTTGATAAACTAAATGTTATTGAAGGAGGTCAAACAGGTTTATATCCAACAGATTTTAGAAAGGAATTATATGATGTTAATGGTGTTAACTTAGAAGACACTGAAACTTCTACAATCATATCTAACTCTCCTAGTTATAGAATAAAAAACAAAGATATTAGACTAAACCAGGGTCAACCTGGTAAACAAGGTGGTAAACTTAGAGATGATAGTCAAGCTGATAGTTTAGGTAAAAATGTTTGGAATTATGGTATAAAAGCAACTGAATTGGAGGCATTAGATAAAATAACAGCAATGCCCATGTATTCAAGTGTAGGTCCTGATGTTAATCAACCTATAAACGATTTAGTTAAATTTAGGATAGCAGCCATAAATAATGATAGATCAGACGGGCAAGCCGTTTATATGCATTTTAGAGCATTTATAGACTCAATGTCTGACTCATACACATCAACTTGGAACCCTGTTAACTATGTGGGAAGGGGAGATACATTACATAATTATGGAGGTTTTGGGAGAACTATCTCATTAGGTTTTACAGTTGCTGCTCAATCAAAAGCAGAACTTATCCCAATGTACAAAAAATTAAATTATTTAGCTTCAACTTTAGCACCTGATTACACTCAAGCTGGGTTTATGAGGGGTAATTTGGTTAGACTAACTATAGGAGGATACTTATATGAACAACCTGGATTTATAACATCTTTAACTTATGATGTTCCCCAAGAATCAACTTGGGAAATAGGATTAAATGAAGAAGGTGGATCTGATTCAAGTGTTAAAGAACTCCCACATATGATTAAAGTAAGCGGGTTTTCATTCACTCCAATTCATACATTCCTACCAGAAAAACCAAACAACGCAAACAACCCAGACTCTAGATTTATAGCTTTATCAAGTGCTCCTAATTCTAGGGGTAATTACAATGATGAGTATAGAACATATCAAGCTAATGCAACTGCTGGGGGTGATAATATTACAACGTAGATGAATAGATACGCTAACATAAGAAAAATTAGGAATACAAACGAGTTTGTAGGCACCCCCGGAACTAGATACTACACCACTGTAACATATCCCGAAATACCTGCAAGTGAAAATGATATTTGGGTTGAAACTGAATTTGGCGATAGGTTGGATTTACTAGCAAATCAATTTTATCAAGACACTTCTTTATACTGGATAATATCAATAGCAAATCCTAATAAAATTAACATGGGGTCTTTAACACTACCACCAGGAACCCAAATTCGAATACCAACAAATATACAATCAATTGTAGATAGTTATAACATATTAAATAGGTAACGTTATGAATAATAATTTTTTAGGTGAGCCCTTTAATCAATGGGTTAAAACCCAAGTAGAGGTAAGACAGGAGTCCCTAGGAAAATATTCTAATATTCCTTCAAGAGATTTACAAAATTATATTACTAAAGCACCTTTTGTAAGATTAGCAAGTTCAGTTAATTTAACAAATAAAGGTCCTAAGGGCCCCATAGACAATTCCGTACTACAAAAGTTAATAGCAAATGGCATTCCAGCTGAGTCTATTACGGGTGATGAATTAGCTAAAGCCTGCATTCTCCAAGGAGGGGTCGTATCGTCCACAGGCGAAAATACATTTTCAGGACTACAGTCGGGTTTAAATGATGGTAGTGGTTTATTTAATGGAGCCTACGGGTGGGGAGGAAGTCAAGAAAGAGGATATGTGCCAATGCCTGGAATTACCAATGCTGATGTTACATACTATAATAATGGAGCATTAAGTAAAACTACAATAAACATTAGATGTTATAGCAAAACACAATTTTCACTATTAGATGTACTATATTTAAGACCAGGCTATACTTTATTATTAGAATTTGGTTGGAGTCAATACCTTAATAATGAACGCGAATTAGTATCTATGGATCAATTTTATACAGACCCTATGTCTGGAATCCTCAATGGTGGAGTAGATCAATATGAGATGTATAGAAAAATTGATGCTGAACGAAAAGAACATGATGGTAACTATGAAGCAGTTTTTGGGAAAATAAGTAAATTCAATTGGCAGTTCAATTCAGATGGAAGTTACGACATCCAAGTTCAATTAACTTCTATAGGAGATGTAATTGAATCCCTAAAATGTAACATAACAAACCCAGGCAAACCCTTAGTATTTAAATCCTCTGAAAATTGGTTTGAAAATACGTTTGGGCCTGAAGTAGACCCAACCCAACTCCCTCCTTTAATATCTAATGCTAATGAAACTCTTATTAATAGAGAATTATATAATATTTACCAATTAGCACAACAATCAACTTCTAATATATCTTTATTAGATTACACTCTTACGGATTATGTAGGTTTAGATGTTTTAGGATCTGCCCAAAAATCTAAGGACATAACTTACCCTAAATCATTACTTACTATACCTGGTACTACCACGGATTTAGAAGAAAATCAATCACCCCAAGTTTATATTAAGTATGGTGCTTTTTTAGCATTTCTCCAATCTAGAATATTACTTTATAATAAAGATACTTCTATAATTTCATTTGATATGAATCTTGAAAATTTAGATGAAGATGAAAATGTAATTTTAAAAGTAGGTGGGCAATTTTCTTCAAACCCCCTAACATGTTTAATTCCTTATGAAAATGTTAATACTGAGGAAGGGATTAATTTCCCAAAAACAAATATTAATGATGTTATTTCTAATACTAGTTGGGATTATAGTCCATATTTAGGAAGAATATCAAATATTATGGTTAATATTAACTATTTAGCTACTTGTTTAGAAAGTGCGGGTAAAGATGAAGAAGGTAGTATAAACTTCCTCCAATACCTTAAAGTAATTAACAAAGGAATTATAACATCTTTAGGCGGTATTAATAAGTTTGAAATAAAATTATCAGATGATGGTTTAAAACTTAGATTTATCGAAAACATCCCACAAAGAAGAAACACCCCATCTAGTGATGAGTATACTAGGTTTAATGTTTACGGGGTTAAACCTGGGATAGAGGGAAGTTTTATTAGAAATGTTAATTTAACAGCTGATTTATCGAATGACTTTGCTACTATGATTTCTGTAGGTGCACAATCAAATTCAAACACAATATCAGCTAATGCTACCTCATTTTCAAACTACAATGCTGGTTTAGTTGATAGGGTTATAGAAGAAAAACAATCAATCTACCCTAAAACTAACAGTGAAGGAAATCCTAAAGATCCAAAAACAACAATTGAGTCAAACTTTAATGAAAATATAAACCCCACCGAAAACAGTTTATTTATTCAAGTTTATCAAAATCTAAAGTTCCTTAACGAACAAATCAAATCCTTAACTTCTCACAATACTACTCATGCTAGTTTAATTTTAGGGGAGTTAACGAACCAAAAACAAATACAAGCACCATTCTTTTTACCTTTTAATTTTAGCTTAGGAATGGATGGACTTTCGGGGATGAAATTATACCAAAAATTCTTAATGACTAATGATATCCTACCCCCATCGTATGAAAATGATGGGGTAGATCTACAAATAACAGGAATAAACCACTCTATAGACACACAGGCTTGGATCACTAACGTAGATACTCAATCAGTACCTGCAGACGAATTATCTGGGGTACAAAGGCCAGCAGAACTAAAATCTCCAAATACAACCCAACAATCTTAAGTATGTACATACCTAAAAGTAGAATATTAACCAACCAATATACTAACGATCGTAGTTTAGTTTATAAAAACAGTGGAGAAATCTATACTGGGTATTACTATAAAACTTTTAATGGGAAATACTTTACGGGTAAAACTCAAAATGATCCACCTAATGATGAGCTAACACTAGTTCAAACTATGGATGGTAATCTAACCCCAAACACACCACAAAACCAACTAGCATATTCAGATACAAGCAATACACCCTCAAACCAGATAGTAGCTGCTTATGCTAAACTTCAAAATATAGATTTAAACGAACCAACATTACAAACTATCCCCCAACAATACTTCCCAACCCCGGGGGTGGAAGATTATGCACTAGGTACTTTTACAAGGTATTTTTGTGTTAAAATAAATCAACCTGTATACTTGGAAATTGATATTGATACCTTTAAACAGTTAGAGAGTAGAAATGGTAGTTGGATGTGGGAGCCTTATAAAATATTTACTTTAGAATGGACTTTAAAAGGCAGTAAAGAATACGTGGTTGAGACCAATAGAAATATAGTTTTAATATCTGAAAGAAGAAATGAATTAGTAGGCTTAGGGAGGTTTTTAAAAGATAATTATCTTAAGTTCCGAAAATAGTTTGGTATATTAAACCCCAATTTGTACATTAACCGAAAATAAAGTTATGTTTTGGTTAGTTGAATCTCAAAATCAAGTAGAAAATTTTTATAAAAGTAATTATAAGGAAGCATTTGTAGAAATAATTCCATATAATAATAGGATCCACCCTACCCAAAACCATGTGTGTGCTGTTTATATTCGCCCGTTATTATCGACTAAAGGATTTATAATACCCACTTCCCATAGTGAAACACTTAACGTTAGTATTGACAATATAAAACACATATTATCAAAGTATGATACACTATATGTACGTGATAAAAAGGAATTCTTACATTATTTTCCTTTAAAAACTCTTTACGACATAACACTTAATACTCATACGTATATACAACAATACACACAAACCCACTCCTACTTCTACAGCAAAATGGGTGATAAAAAAGATGTGAACCGCATTATTCCGATTGTAAAACACTATGAATATTGTGAGGTGATGTTTAATGAATTAAAAGAAAAAATAAATGAGCCAATCAACGACTTCTACAACCAAAAAACATCAGTGGTATTCAACGCCTTGGAGAGAAATGGCGTACGAATTGATGGAGAAAAATTTAAATCGCATTTTCACGATGTCGATGGAGAATTCATCTACACTCAATTCAACTTCAAAACACTCACAGGAAGACCAAGTAATAAATTTAATGGAGTAAATTATGCAGCCCTCAATAAAGACAACGGTTCTAGACAATGTTTTATTCCCCGCAATGATTTCCTTTTTGAGTTGGATATTAGTGCTTATCATCCTACTCTTTTGGCTAAGTTGGTCGACTACGATTTTGGTGATGAGGATATTCATTCTTCCTTTGCTACGATGTATGGGGTGGATTATAAAAAAGCTAAGGAGCTAACATTTAAGCAGCTATACGGAGGAGTCTTCAACCAATATAAAGATCTGGAATTTTTTAAGAAGGTGCAGGCATATACGGATGATTTGTGGGATACTTTCCAACATAAGGGTTCAATTGAGTGTCCTATTTCAAAACACATATATAAAAAGGATGATTTGCAAGATATGAAGCCTCAAAAGTTGTTAAATTATGTGCTTCAAAATTTGGAGACCGCAACCAATGTTTGTATATTATGGGAAATGTTTAAAATATTGAAGGGAAAGAAAACAAAGTTAGTACTTTATACTTATGATTCTTTTCTATTTGATGTAGATAAAACAGAAAAAGAAGTTATGAAGAGTATAATAGAAGTTTTTAAAAATAATAAGTTACAAACAAAATTTAATTATGGCCGCACCTACGATTTTAAATAATTCTGTGCATATGTATACGGTGGATGACTTCCAAGAGTTAGAAACCTTAAACATAGCAGATTTGAATAATAAACTATTTTGTACATTTACAACACTACAAGAGCTAGATAGTTTACTAGAACACATTACATCCAGCTATAGTGTTATGTATAATAAAATATTCGTTTTACATATTAAAAGTAATGATGAATATGTTTGTACATACAATATAGACCAAGGAAATGTGAATAGTTTACCCCCTGGTACTATAATGGTGCATCGAAAAAAAGACACTAACACCCTCTACACAATAAATGCCCTAAATGAATTAATTAAAAGGCTAAATGGTGGGGTAGTAGATACTAAATTCCCAATTGACTGGCAACATTACCGCAATACAGTCCTACTCACACAGCATGATGAGTTAAAGCAACTAAAAACAAAAATACATAGAATTATTGAACTTTAGTTTGGTAGTTTGAAAAAAGGTTCTTATATTAATACAGTTATTAAATTTTAAACAAAAGTTATAAAAATGAATTTAGACGCAATCAAGCAAAAACTTGGGGAAATGCAATCCCAATCATCAAATTCTGGTGGAAACAGCAAACAATTATTTTGGAAACCTTCAGTAGGTAAACAACTTATTAGAGTTGTCCCTAACAAATACAATAAAGATTTCCCATTTACTGAAATGAAATTTTACTATGGAATTGGTAGTAAAAGAGTAATGGCATCTCCTTCTAATTGGGGTGAAAAAGACCCAATTATAGAATTCGCGAAGAAACTTCGTCAAACTAATGACAAAGAAAACTGGCGTTTAGCTAAAAAATTAGATCCTAAAACTCGTATCTTTGCCCCTGTAGTAATACGTGGTGAAGAAAGTGAAGGTGTTAAGTTGTGGCAGTTTGGTAAAGAAGTATACCAAGAATTTTTAAACATGGCTTCTGATGATGAGATTGGTGATTATACTGACATCGTAGGTGGTCGTGATATTAAATTAAATACAGTTGGTCCTGAAACTACAGGAACTCCTTACAACAAAACCACAATTGGTCCTTCTTTAAAAGAAACAGCACTTTCAAATGATGAGTCTATAGCTAAAAACTTACTTGAAAATCAAGCTGATCCTATGAAAGTGTTTAAGCCTCTATCATATGATGATATGAAAGCATCACTTCAAGAATGGTTACAACCTGAAGGAGAAGAAGTTGAAGATTCAATCGTATCAGAACCAGCAGTATCCTTTGATAGTGATGTTAAAAAATCAAACTACTCACTAGACACAACTTCATCAACCGTTAAAAAAACTAAAGCAGATCAATTTGATGATTTATTTGCAGATAGTAAAAGTACGGATGACGATTTACCGTTTTAATAAATAAGTTATATGGCAAGAAAGAAAAAATCTTTATCGGAAGCAGTCTCCTCAGAAATAAAGGCAAATTTTAGCTTAGATGGTTTTAAATCAAAAAAGGGTTTAACATCAAAAGCAAAATTTAAAGAACAAGAATGGATACCTCTTTCCAAGGCATATCAAGAGGTAACTTCAGTACCGGGTATACCCATGGGGCATATAGTTTTACTTAGAGGCCATTCAGACACTGGAAAAACAACAGCGTTACTAGAAACAGCTGTTGAAGCCCAAAAACGTAAAATCCTTCCTGTTTTTATTATTACAGAAATGAAGTGGAACTGGGAACACGCCATACAAATGGGTTTGAAGGTTAATGAAGTTGCTGATGAGGAAACCGGGGAAATCGTAGACTATACTGGTAACTTTATTTATGTGGATCGAGAAACAATCAATTCAATTGAAGACGTATCAGGGTTTATTCTTGATTTAATTGATGAACAAAAGAATGGTAATCTACCTTATGATTTGTTATTCCTTTGGGATAGTATTGGGTCAGTACCTTGTGAAATGTCTATTAAGTCAAATAAAAATAACAATGAGTGGAATGCTGGTGCAATGTCAACCCAATTTGGGAATAGTGTAAATCAACGTATTACTTTATCTCGTAAGGAGTCATATGCTTATACTAATACCTTAGTTTGTATTAATAAAGTTTGGACGGCAAAAGCAGAATCTCCTATGGGTCAACCCAAATTAATGAATAAGGGTGGATTTGCTATGTGGTTTGATTCAACTTTTGTTGT
>TARA_R110002153_G_scaffold20205_24_pt1 | contig 19404 bp, 15 predicted proteins | sample TARA_R110002153 | Tara Oceans TARA_R110002153 (sample SAMEA4398193) | marine metagenome | biome: Polar Biome; feature: [SRF] surface water layer (ENVO:00010504); material: water (ENVO:00002006), including particulate matter (ENVO:01000060) such as... | depth 5 m
ATTTTCCGGGTCATTGCCAACATAAAAATCAAATAGTCGAAAAGACTTAACCGATATTCTACGTGGCTTACTCATATTAATGATTTAGTTATATATTTATATATTTAACCAAACAACTTTATTGTTAATCAATTTTTTCGTTTTTTTGTTCTATTTTTTCTAGTGTTTCTCTTGCGTGTAGGCTTTTGCAGTACCCAGCTCAACATATTTTTCATGATTCTAGGTCCATTATAATATTGGACCTTGTTTTTTACAACTTTCGCAATCGTAGGGTATCCATTTGATACTACTTTTTGTTTGTATTTATCATTGAACTCTTTTAGCTTATGTATCTCACTATCTTCGATTTCTAATACATTGATATGTTTCGGTAATCTTGTCTTTAATGAGTTCCACTCATCGGCCATGCTTACACAATGAGGACACCAATTCGCATATATCTTCAATAAGTGCATATATAATAAATATATATTTACATAATAAATTTTTGTTCACCTATAATATAATGAAAACCGGTCAAATGTATTTTGTTGTAATCTTATTAATAATCTTCATCATGGGCGCTTATGTATATGCTGCACCTACTATGTATATGAAATGCTCAAACATGGAACCTATGCAAAATCGCACCAACGAACAGCCAAAATGTCCAAATGTTTTAGTCAAACGCGGTAATAATATTTATATGTACAATACCACCGACCGTAGCAATACTGTACCTATACATTTTTCCAATTTAGACGAATATGCTACATATGTTAAAAATCAACAAGCGCGTGGAATTAATTGTCCAGTTTTATTTTTACAAGAAGAAACAGACGTTCAAGGTAATGATGTATATCGCGTCAGGCCTAGTCCTTTCGATTTACAGGGCGGATTAGACCCCATGGACGCAAAAAACGAATTATGTCGCATCGATTCGAAGGAATTTAGCGCTAAAGGATATCACGGCTTTGACCCCACCGGTCAAGGACAAGGTGTAATTGATATTTTAGATATTATTCATAAATCAACCGCGTGTGATAAAATTAGCGCTAATCCCATGGATACAAACTGGGGCGGAGTTGAATACACACAAGTACAAGTTGAAGACGGTGTATATAAAGATAGAGAAGTAACTAAACCTACTTATTTCTCACCAAGTGGACAATTTATTCCGGAATTAGGTAACCGCGTTTCTCCAAAATCATTTATATCATCAAGCGGAACAAAGATATAAACACACATTCTCCAAGCATTTTTTATTTATTTTGCGCACCTTCCCATTAAGAGTGTATGTTTTATTTTCCAATATTTTTGGATTTTGTCGTAATTGATGACAAAGATCATATATTGAAACGAATCCGTCTAATATATGTTCCGAAGTAGACGCACTTATGCCTGGTATTTGCATAAGCATTATTTGAGATATATTCTGCGGAGTTATATTCTCCTTTTTACATGTCTTTATAACATCTGCGTACACTTTCGTTTGTTCCGTATTAACACTCCCATTATAGAATGTTTTACCATTTTTCAAACTCTTTTGTATTTTATTTGCGGTCATTAATATGTAATTACACGTCTCGTCTAATGTTAAAGTTCGCATATGCTGAAACCCCTTAAACAATGTAAGTGTAGCAATGGACGAATATATTGTTTGTTTACATGTATCATTATAAGCATTTACATTACCTTCGATTAAATATACTTTTTGACACATGCCGCAACGCTCGTCGCTCTGTAAACGCAAACATTGCTCACTATATCGTCCGTCCTTCAATGACGCCAATAAATCATTTATCGTTTTTCTTTCAATTATCAATAATATTTGTTCATCTTGTTTCACTATTATATCTCCAATTTCGAGCGGTATGACAGAAATTATATACTCTAAATTTAAAGATTTCATATATTGTGGCATTTTTTCGATTAATTCGCGTTCACGTATGTCTATCTCTATCGTAATCATATTTTATCTAACGATATATATGTTTAATAGTTTATATGATTTGAATATAAACTATTTTACTACACATACAGGGATACATTTTATATATTTTCCATGATATATGTTTGATTCGACATAATTATCTTTTCTTTTAGCAATTCGTATCCATCTAACACTGATACAATTATTATTATATAAAGTATAATACAAAATATCAGCCAACATTTTTGAGGTTGGGTCTCCGGTATTATAATTATATTTATATATACATTGTTTTTGCGAGGCGCGCGACATATAGGACACGTTTCTAATTCATAAATACAACACATATGCATATTATCTTTGTGGTTACAATGAAATAAATTCACACTACAATTGTTATCCATTAGTTCAAAACAAATTATACATTCATCCATTATAATATTGTATGATTTTACAATATTATAATATATTTATTTACACTAAGTTACCAGGAGCATATCTGGAGTTCGAACCACTGCTGACACCTCCAGTAGGTCTGTTAACCGCATATACAGCGTTAAGAGGCATGATTAAATCAGACAATCTCTGTGGAAGAGCAGCAATCTTGTAAGCACGTGCTTGTGCGACAGATGCGGTCTCTGTTGGAGGAAGACCATACATTTGAGGTCCAGCTTGTTTTTGATTGGTTAATACATTTGATGAACTTATTCCGCGCGCGAAACTTGTAGAGAACTTTCCCATTATATATATAGTGTAAATATATTTTTTTGAAAAAAAATTGATTGTTAAATAACTATTTATAATAAAACTATTAATAATGGATGACGATATTATAATTCAGAAGAATGAGTCAGGAGAAGATATCTACATCTTTGACCCTTATAATACCGAAAACGTAGAAATTACTAAATCGGACGTTCAAGGTATATTGAAGAACTACGGAATTAATGTAAATATTTTCAACTTCGAATTATACAAACGTGCGTTCATTCATAGGTCATATACCAAACGACCGGATCTCGATAATATAGATAAAAAAATAACGATTGTACCTAAACCTATAAATACTTTAGAATTACACACCAAATCAAATGAACGTCTCGAATTCATCGGAGATGGAGTATTGGAATGTATTACTAAATATTATCTCTATAGACGTTTCCCTAAGGAAAATGAAGGATTTATGACGGAGAAAAAAATCGCACTTGTGAAAAACGAATCAATTGGTCGGATTGCTCTTGAAATGGGACTACATAAATGGATTATTTTATCTAAAAATGCCGAGTCGAAACAAATACGTACAAACGTCAAAAAGTTGGGATGTTTATTCGAAGCATTTATAGGCGCGATGTTCCTCGATTTCAATAGAATTAAAGTACAAGACGAAGAAAAATGGTTCGATAATATATTTGTTGTCGGTCCTGGATTTCAAATGGTACAAATATTTGTTGAAACCATTTTCGAAAAACATGTTGACTGGATTAACCTCATACAGAATGACGACAATTATAAAAATATATTACAAGTCCGTATTCAGAAAGAATTTAAGGTCACTCCGCATTACATGGAAATACAAGAATATAACAGCGACAAAGGTTACAATATGGGTGTGTTTTTATGTTTGGGGCAAAGCGCCCATAATTTAAGTGCCATTCAATCCAAACCCATACGTAATTATCGAAGTTTTGCGCATATTCATCAATTTATGGCCGAAAATGCTAAAGTATTCATATTATTGGGTTCAAGTGTACATAAAATAAAAAAAAAGGCCGAACAAATTGCTTGCGAAAACGCACTAATGAGTATTGAAAATTACTAAATATACCAGTCCATTTTCAAAATGTTCCGCCATAAGTTGTCAAATATTCAATGGTATAATATTATGAAAATACAGATTTGTATATAAAGTATATATTTTCTGTTATTATAGTATATACTTTATGTCATATTTAGAGCAATTGCAAATTAAAAAAACACCAGCAACAAATAATGATTTTATTATTTCATTGTTGGGAGAAACAACTATAAAGAAAAAAGATACTATTAAACCCGCAAACAAGGATGATGTAAAAGAAGATGATGTAAAAGAAGATGGTAAAGTTGAAACTGATTATGATGAAGAAAAAATAGAAGATGATGTTGATTCTACCAAAGATGTGGAACCTTCGATTGAAATACCTTTTTTTGTTGATAAAACAAATGAAACACAATTAGACCGTAATATCATTTTAGCTAAAATAAAAAAGGGTTTCGTAATTCCAGCAGAAGAAAAGGTTGTTAACGAGGATGACTATATCGAGGAGAAGGAATCATTTCACGACGATAAAGATGATATTGTTGAAATTATTGGAAAAGAACCCAACTCGGATAAAGTTGTGAAAACGAAAACAAAAGTGGTTATCAAAAAGAAACCCACCGATGAACCAGAAGAGCCACCAAAGGAAATTACACTAAAGAAAAGAGGTAGACGAGCTAAACCTAAAACGGTTTCATTAATGAAAATAGACGATATTATTGTCAATGCCAAAAGTATCAAAGACCGTTTACCTAAACTTAAAGAGAAATATATACATAAAGCTTCGTCTTATTACATGACCAATCGTAAACTATTTGTTGAAAAGGTCAATCAACTATTGACACCATATATCAAAGAATTGGAAGAATCCAATACGAAAGGACAAGAACAATATGATTTATTTACTCATCAAAAAATCGTGCGCGATTATCTAAACAATCACACGCCGTATCGAGGATTGTTACTTTTACACGGTCTTGGAGCAGGTAAAACATGCGGAAGTATTGCTATTGCGGAAGGAATGAAAAGCGAGCGAAAAGTATATATTTTAACCCCGGCTTCACTTAAAGCGAATTTCTTCGGTGAACTGAAAAAATGCGGCGACCCATTATTTAGAAAAAATCAGTTTTGGGAGTTCATTAGCATCGATACTAATCAAAATATGTTAGATGTTTTATCGAGCGCATTGGGGTTACCAAAAGAATTCATTCGTAGTCAAAACGGTGCGTGGTTAGTCGATGCTACCAAATCTTCAAATTTTGGTGTTCTAAATTCACAGCAACAAAAGCAGATTGATGAACAATTGAATGAAATGATACGTGTCAAATATATTGATATCAATTATAATGGCTTAACCACGCGCGCGTTTAATGAATTAACTGAAAATGAGACATATAACCCTTTTGACCACAGTGTAGTCGTAATTGATGAAGCTCATAATTTAGTAAGTCGAATTATTAATAAAATTAAGTCAATTGATAGTTTATCACAAAAACTGTACGAACTATTACTGACTGCTACAAATGTTAAAATCGTGCTTCTTACCGGTACACCTATCATTAACTATCCAAATGAAATTGGTGTACTGTATAATATTTTGCGAGGATATATCAAAACATGGACTTTCCCAGTCGTCGTCAAGACATCCGGAAAAGTCAACAAAGAAACTATTATGGAATTGTTTGAAAAGGCAAATTTCAAAACATACGATTATATTGATTACGGTGGCAACAAACTCACCGTCACTAGAAATCCATTCGGTTTTATAAACGTGAAAAAACGAGGCAAACAAAGCGATAATATTGAACAGAATTACAATGGTGTGAAATTAGACGAAACTGGTAATATAAATGACCACGATTTTGTCAAAACTATACTCTCCATATTAAATAAAAATGGATTGGAAGTAAATGAACGTCAAGTCGAACTTATAAATAATAAATGTTTACCCGATATTGCGGATGACTTCATAGGTTCGTTTATCGATAGTGACTCCATGGTTCTGAAAAACGATAATATATTGAAGCGTCGAATACTAGGATTAACTTCATATTTCAAGAGCGCAGATGAATCTTTGATGCCATCATTTATTATGAATGGCGATAATATTTTTCATATTATTGCGTGTGAAATGAGCGATTATCAATTCGAAGTTTACGAAAAAATACGCAAAGATGAAGCAGATAAAGAAAAGAATTCGCGCAGAAGAAAAAAAGTTGGCAATGCGGAAGATTTATATCAAGTCGCGTCCAGTTATCGTATCTTTTCCCGAACATGCTGTAACTTCGCATTCCCTAAGCCACCCGGACGTCCTATGATTGGAAAGTCAACCGATAATGAAGATGCCGACATTGACGAAGATGCACTGGATACATATGAAGACGTCGAATATAAAGAAAAAATACAACGAGCGCTTTCATACTTACGTGACCATGCCACGGATTTTTTACTTCCTCAATATTTGGAAATATATAGTCCGAAATTTTGTGAAATTCTAGATAATGTGAAAAATAGCGAACATATCGGCCTTCATTTGATATACAGTCAGTTTCGTACATTAGAGGGTATTGGTATATTTAAATTAATACTAGACGCTAATGGGTTTTCGCAGTTTCGCATTAGTAAAGCGGGCTCGTCATATGAACTACATGAAGAAAATGATTATAGTAAACCCAATTATTTTTTATATACCGGAACCGAAGAAGCTGAAGAAAAGGAAATATTGTTGAATATTTATAATAGCAATTGGGACATTGTTCCTGTGTCTATTAGAGAAGAATTACGCAAGACTCGTGAAAATAATTTCTTTGGCGAAGTGATAAAGATTATGATGATTACATCGTCTGGTGCCGAAGGTATCAACCTGAAAAATACCAGATATGTACATATTATGGAACCATATTGGAATATGGTGCGGTTGGAGCAAGTAATTGGTCGTGCTCGACGTATTAATAGTCATATGGATTTACCCAAAGAATATAGGAACGTACAAGTATTTTTGTATATGTCCACATTAACAGAAGAACAAAGCACCGATGAAAATCATATTGAATTGCGTCGTCGAGATGTTAGCAAGCTAGATAAAAAGACACCATTGACTACCGATGAATATTTATTTGAAATATCAAGTGTCAAACATGGGATTAATAAACAAATATTAAATGTGATTACCGAAACCTCCATGGATTGTACGATACATAACAAGGACGTTTCATGCTTTAATTATGGTAAAGTTTCATCTAATATGTTCGGAAGTTATCCGACACTTTTCGAAGATAGTCAACAAAAAGAAACGACAAAACAACAAAAGGTGAAACTGAAGAAAGTCACATTAGATGGTATAGCATACGCTGTAAATACCGGAACAGGCGAAGTTTATACTATGCAGAGTTACGAGAAACTGAAGAAATATCCAGATGAGAAACTGATTTATATCGGTCAACTCATAAAAAAGGGTTCTAAGTTTATAATTGAACCTCGCAAAGAAACCGCTTAATTAATATATATATATATATCTGTAAATATCAAAATACAAATATATAATAATGAAAATACATTCGAATTGCTTATCCACGCATTCAATTGTATCTTTATCTGTCAAAACGCGAATTCACCCCTCCGTAACTTCAAAGAAAAAATCGATATTTGTTCGATTTATCATTGATATTTATAATAAATACATCAGTTATCATAAGAAAAAAATAATTATCATTAAAAAAAGGTAATTTCAGTCTCATATAATATCCTTGAAAAAAGCTTGTAAACACTTCCTGGGTTTTTTGAAAAATGGACATTTTTAAAAATGTCCAAAAATGAAAAAAAGTTAAAAAAGTTTTTGGATTTTTCTGAAAAAATGAGTTGTGACCATACGCGAGTGAAAAGGTATTTTTCGTTTTTTATTCTGTGACTGAAAAAAAAAATATGTTTTTTTTTCGGCATTTTTTTCTTTATCCACTTTAGGATAATAATGGATAACGAAAAAATGCCAAAAAATGCCGATTTTTTTAATTGTAAATTTTGTGACTTCATATGCTCTAAACAGAGTAACTACAATGCTCATTTATTGACACTGAAACATCGAAGGATAACGAAGGATAACAAAAAAATGCCAAAAAATGCCGCACCACATATTTGCGACATTTGTGGACAGGAGTACAAATATTCGTCAGGATTGTGTAAACATAAGAAAAAATGTCTTCCAAAGGAGGAATCAAATATGACTATTGTGACTAAGGATGGTGATTATAAAGAATTAATGGTACGCGCTATGGAGCAAATGGCAAATCAACAGCAAATAATAAGTGAATTACATAGTGAAATGCGAAAAAAAGATGAGCTTATGGAGCAAATGATTGATAAGGTTGGAGTAACAAATAACACTACAAACAATACGAATAATTTAAATATCAACATGTTTTTGAACGAGACATGTAAAAACGCAATTAATTTCTCCGATTTTATAGACCGCATTGAAGTGAGTCACGACGATTTAGAAAACAACGCACAGTTGGGGTTTGTCAATGGTATAACAAAGATATTAATGGATAATTTGCGACAGTTGACATTACATGAACGCCCTATTCATTGTACGGACGTGAAACGAGAGACGCTTTATATTAAAGATAGCGACGCATGGAATAAAGATGATTCCACAGAGAAGTTGGAAAATGCGATACAGGAGGTTTCCAGAAAGAGTATGAAATCGTTATTTGAATGGAAACAAACCAATCCTGATTACAATGATTTAGATTCTGAATTTTCGAAAAAGTGTATACCAATGCAGAAAAACTCGTCGGGGCTATGTAAAAAGGAGTCATTTTATCCAAAGATTATACACATATTAGCAAAGGAGAATAGTATTTCACAAATAAAAAAGTATTGAAGGGTAATATTGTATTTACGCATATATAAATCCAAACTTTGTTAATAATTCGCGCAATTTACGCGTATTCTTTGTGAAGTGATATATATAATCTGTATACACACAGTTTTTATCTAAGCAGAACATGTCGCATATTTCATATACTGAATCATTTATTGTTCCATTTTCTATCAAATATTTATCGAATCCAATCGCAGAACTTGATGATTTATATAATATGAACAGGTTCATCATTTGATTCAATGTAATGTTCGCCTCTATGTTATAATCTGTACCACACGGCACAGTAAAATACAGGAACGTTTTCAAATCCATATTTAACTCTTTAAGTATAGATACAGTATCATACATTATCACATTGTGATTTAACAAGCTAATAAATCGTAATACTCTGTTACATCCATATAAGAACATATCCATATCATCACTTAAGCATGCCCATGCTTCGCCATTAACAACCATATTACAGCATACTACATCTGCTTCGCCGGTTGCTTCGATATAATCAACCCCATAATATTCGAGCAATGTCTTTACATTTTGAATATCAACATCGCTTATGCGTATGAATTCTTTTTTCAGATTATCCATTTTGCTTATAATTTTCATTTTGTCTTCTTCGCTGGTATCTTCATCAATTGATTCTTGTAATACATAATACTCATGTTTCGCCTCTTTTTTATTTTTTCGTCGTTGTTTCAATATCCCCTCTTTTTCGGGTGGAGGTTTACCATCAAATACGAATATCGGAGTGATTTTATAGTGCAGTAGAACGGAAATGAGTAAGTAAAAGTGTTCAATTAGTCTATCTTGACCAAGAAATTTATAAATGTAGATGCTAATATCAATAACGATTGTTTTTTGCGCGAGTGTACTTAAATGGAGTTTATATATAGAATCTTTGGAGCACTTGGAAGTCAGAAATTTATTCAAATTATGTATTCCCATACTATTAGTTATACGGCTTTATACTGAATTATTATTCATTATAAATCACTTCAATTTTTTTTATCCCATTTCATATAAACTCATGCGCATTGTATTTTTAACAAATAAGCTTGATGATTTCATATTCTTGATACGTTTGATATTTTCGATAAATACTTCATGTTTATGAAGCATTTCGATAAGTTGTCCAAATTCGCGTAATGTATCTGTGTTTTTACGGAACATAATACCTTTATTATGAGTATCGCACCATTCAATGAAAGTATTCATAAAGCACATAAGTATTGATTTCAAAATATAATACGATAGTACATATGTATTTTCTCTATAAACCTTTCGTGCGGTAAGTAAGTCTTCGTATGAGAGATGATATGTTTCTAAAACCTTGTTCATTTGATAAAGTGAAAAATATGCTTCGTTAACTAACATTTTATTCATTTTTTTAACAACTGTCTTATAATCTCTGCGTTTTGATTCAAAAAATGCGATAAATAACACGTTGAATATTTCTGCCCACATCTCGCAATATGTCTCGTATACTCGAATATCGTCTTTTTTCACTGGAAATAGCTCGCCTATCTTATTTTCAATTAATGTATTATCCATACATACAAAATCAAGACCCATACTATGAAATGTTTCATGAATGAGAACTTTAAACCATTCTTCTTTGCGAAAAATAGTGATGGTTGTAATTTCCCTACAAGCGTATGTGTATGCGGTATTAACATGTTTCGATTCAAATATTTGATTGCCGTTTGGTTTTTGTTTTTTATGGTTAGTAAATGTTATATTAATGGTAAGTTCTTTGGAGTATTTATTTCTTGCTAAATGGTTGGCAATGTATAACCAACAGTAGATATATTGTAGGTTTTTATTACATTCAGATACGCATTCCGATTTAATAGCATTATTTGGAAAAAACATATGTAAGTAGAATTTCCGACTACCTATTGTGAACTCAAAATTGAATTGTTTATTATATTTTAATTTAATGTCACTCTGTATTCCTTGTAGCGATGAGTCAATGGCCTCCGAATTATTAATATTTGTATCAGGGAAATATTCTTTAATATTTCGCGACTTTTGATTATAAGCATTATATAGCAAATCGTATATTTTTTTCATGAATGTCACATTCGATGGTGACAACTCGAATTTTTTTAGCTTATACGAAGAAATAAAATTTTCAAGTTCTTGTGAATCTGGGCTAAGTTTCATTTTACTTATTATATATGTATATTTTTTACAAACCCAAATCTGTGTTATATGCTAATAATTTACCAGGCATAAGTTTATACACATTTGTTGGTTCTGTCCAGTATATTAATGAGCAACATGCGCTTATTAAACCCTTGAAGATTTAAAATGGGACATTTTGAATCTTTCAAGGGTCAGATATCAGTAACGAATTAAAATCCAGAACGCCTTTGGCGTTCCATTTTAAATCTTCACTGGTATAAATCAACTTGATAATAAAAAGCTGGCACTAGAGCAACATAAAAGTATATACCTATTTCTCACGCAGTAATCTTTTTACGTATTTCCATTAATTCTATATCGGTTTCGGGGGAATTACCGCGTTTAAAGTGTACCAATTTGGCAGGATTGGTCATAATTAATAATCGTTTCAATTCTTCATTTTGTGTGAACTTTGCTTCGATGGCTTTTTTCTTTTCTTCCAAGTTTCGATTGGAGTAGAAATCGGGGTCAATATTTGTGCCGTTTTTTTTCCCGCCCTTTTCAATGGCTAGAGATACTTTCTTTGACAAATCGCTGTCGCTGTCTAAGGAAAAAGAAAAATATAAATCAGGGTGACCTTTTTTGAACTTCGCAGCATTATAATAATGTTCAACTGATGCCCATTTTCTCCCATCTAATGTAAAATGAGATTTACTGTAAGAATGGTCGATTTTTTTGCGCCAATCTTTGATTTTCGACAAGGATTTATATTCAGCCATTTTTTTCTTTGGCATTTTTTCACCGGAACCATTGCCTGGATATGCGGTATATGAATTTGATGAGAATCTGAATATGATGTCATCGTCGTATAAGTCATAATCGGGTTCATCATCTGATTTATAATCATCAATATGTAATTGTTCTTTGAGACGTTTAAAATCTTCAATCATTTCGAAGACCCCTGCGTTTTTCTCCATACATTTATTGACAATAAGAGATTTAACGTCATATGGAATTTCGCGATAAGTGAGCATATGTTTTTGTTTATAAGAAACCAATTTATATTTATTTTTATGTACGCAAACCATTATATAATGTTCCGGTTGATAAACACCGCCATTATCGATTTTGTCGCCGCAAAATAGAACACTGTCTTGGTCATTTTCATCGTAAGCTTCTTGTGAAAAGATAATAAATTTCACATTTAATATACCTTCTAATATATTTATAATCCAAGGTTCGGCCCAGCATCGTTCGGTTTTAACATAATCTACGAACTCTTCGAATGTGCGTATATTGGACATAAACCCGAAATGTTCGCGTAAAAACTCGGCGTTTTCTTTGTGCTTTTGTGTCATTTCTTTTGATAGATTATTGGATTCTTTGGCCTTTTCCACAATTTCTAAGTGTTCTTGTTTCGTTTTGATTTTTTTAATACGGTCCTTATACTGTTTGATAGCGTTTTTATGTTTTTCCGATTCTTTGTTAAATTCATCCATTTCTCCGTCAACATCTAAATAAATTTGTAAATATGTCTCAAATATGGATTTGGTGACCTTTTCCGAAACGGCGTTGCGTAATTTGGAAACAGAGGTTTTTTTCCCGATTTGTTTGTAAGCATCTCGAATAACCGCGAAGAAACAATCGCCGTTTCCTTCATTTTCATGAATATAATAATTGTTGTTTTTCATGAATTTTTGCATCCAGTTGTTATTACTAGATTCTTTGAACTTCTTCTTGTGTTCTTTGGCATCATTTTTGGATTCTTCGTTCAACATATTTGGCATATCCTTATTTATATCGACTTCAAATAATTCAACGATTTGAGGTTTCGTTTTGGTCCTATCTTTGACTTTAACCTCGAATACGTCGTCTTCGTCAAGGTCTTCAATTCCAAAATCTTCTTCTGCCAATTTTTCTCCCACTTGAACAGGTGCTGGACATTCGTCAATTGAATCATCATCGTCGTCCTCTTCTTGAATATCTTCGTCACTTCCGACATTTATAGTCTGGAGTGAATCTAAATAGTGTTTATCAACAAAATCATACAATAATGGTTTTACATGTACCGGGTCAATTTCTTGTTCTTCGTCGTATAATGACGGTAATTCATCTAAATAAGTTTCAAATATGCCAATACGGTCCTTTACTTCATCGTCAACGACTAGATATATTGGAAAATAAATAACGTTTTTATGTTCATAATCGTGTTTTTTATTACCAAAAACGAAATTTCTTTGTACATTATCGATAGAAGGAAAACTCATTGTATATGTATTACATTCAATCTCATCATCATCATCATGTATTTCGGTTGTTTCGTCATATACGACATCGCATAGTTTCGATTGTACCATATATAGTTATATGGTATAATAGTATGTGATATTATGCGTAATTTTTAATAGAATCTAGAATTTCATTTGGATAATTCATATCTTCTAAAATTAGCAATGCTCCCTGTACCTTGGATATACCTTTTTTCATTTGATAAGTGTACTTTATTTTGCCATTATTGTCAAATTTCACATCCATCTTGAAATTTTTTATCTTTTTACCCTTGGCTAATTTTTTACAAATAGTTGTATAATGTGTAGTTAGTATAAAGTCGACATTATTGAATTCCGAAATGTATTTCAAAAACGCGTATGCGGATTTGGTCGCTTCGGCTGGATTAGTACCGGAAAATAGTTCATCAAAAATGGTGAAATGTCGTTTATCTTTATGTAACTCTATAGTATCAATGATTTCTTTACATCTTCTTGACTCTGCTTGAAATAAGCTATCGCGTCCGGAAGTATCTGGAATATTTAAATATGAGTGAATATAATCGTATGGATTTAATTTACAAGAGTCATAAAACCCTACGCCATATTGCTGTGTGAAAATTATATTCAACGCGGTTGTCTTGAGTTGAGTGGTTTTACCCGAAGCATTTGGTCCCGTAATAATCATTTTATTACATACACAGTTATTTTTCACGTGTTGTGAGTTAACATATGGTGGATAATATTGATTTTTTATCTTTGTTTGGTTGGTTGTGAAATTGGCATATTGAATATGTCCTTCTTTGATAAATTTATTAATTGATTTCAGGTTTTGAATATAACCCATGAATCCGGCTGAATATTGAATAGTTTTTTCAAAATGTTTATCATTGTGTATATTGTAGAACATTTTCAATAAATACCCTACATCACCTAATTTGAAAATACTGGGTTTAAATGGTGTAATACATGATAGTCCGCTCTGTAATTTTTTCAGTACAAAATAATGATATTCGACAGTCGAAATGAATTCGCTATGACTGGATAGATTATTATTTAAATTGATGAATGATTCCATGTTATCAATAACTTTGGCACTGTATAGTTTCATATTATATAGATGATTATTGACAACATTGATATTATTGTAAAAACGTATACATATGTTGACATTTTGATAGATTTGCATTCCATACAAAAACATACTTACAAAGAAATACATGAGAGACTGGAAGTTCATATTACTAATGTTGAATAATTTACCTATAAAATGATATTGCGCAACTTTTTTCAGTATATCGATATAGTTAGAGAACGACAAAGAGACTCCTTGAAACTTTATAAGAATGAACGGTATCAATAGAAAAAGTAATGGTAAAATAAGACTAAATATAGGCGAAGATAAATTCGCGAAACTCAGTATTTGTAGAAAGAATGAAGAATTATTCATTTGTTTTAATATTTTCCAGTCCATATAACAATATTTTTCTATGAAAAATGAGTTTTCTTTGGTTTCATTCCATATATCCAAAAACTGGTTACAACATACATCGCACAAAGAATCATCTATATGGTCCATATTTTTAATGATGCGTTGATTATCGGATAGAAACTCGACATTTGTTGTATATTTATTATTCTTGAGTATATTGTGTTTCATGAACTGGTTATGTGGATTACATAAATAATCGTACATGGTATTTGTAGTATGGATATTGTCGCTACCGTCTGCGTGAATATTTAGTTCTAGGTCGGCCATTACAGTATCATTGAGTGTATATGTTTTGGCGGTTAAATAGTCGATAGGTTGTTTAAACTCATCATATAAAGGTATTTTAACATGAGGGTCATCTTCGAATAAGTTATAAATATTGTTTAAGTAACTATCAATCATTTATAGTAATATATAAAATATAATGTATGTAAATACGCATTATATTTTGAATAATAAATCAAATATTGATTATAGGAGTTCGTTTACATTTACGGGCAATTCTTTGATATTGATTTTATAATGTTCTTCTATCTTTTTCATGGTATATATATCACGCTTAGTTACAAAGTTGATTGCTAAACCTTTACGTCCATATCGTCCCGACCTACCAATCGCGTGTAAATATGTATGTACATCACGAGTAATATCAAAATTTATAACCGTACTGACTTGTTGTATGTCGATACCTCTAGCGGTTATACCCGATGAAATTAGCACTCTATATTCACCATTTCTAAATTTCTTCATCGCATTTGCTCGTTCATGTTTGTCCATATTGCTGTGAATATAAATCACTGGGAATCCGTCGCTAATCATTGCGTCGTATAATTGATTAACACGTTCTATAGTATTTACATAAATTATGGATTGATTCACTTGTAATACTGAGAATAAGTCTTTTAGAGTATCAAACTTATCTTTATCACTCTGAATCGCAATGTAATACTGCTGAATACATTCCAATGATAGTTTTTCCGGTTCCAATATAATTTTTACAGGATTGTTCATGAATTTATCGGTTAACTCCAAAACCTCTTCTGGAATGGTTGCGCTAAAAAGTACAATCTGAGTATTTTTGTATAGACTGACCACGATATTTTGTATATTCTCCTTGAATCCACGTGATAACATAACATCCGCTTCATCTAGTACAAATAACTCGATGTGGTCCAATTTTAATATTTTTCTATTAATCATGTCACACGTTCGTCCACTTGTGCCTATGACAATATGTGGAGTATTATTTTTGAAATATTCGGCGTCATCTTGAATTGATGTTCCGCCGATTAGAGTTTTTATTTTCATATTTTCAATTGTACTACCGATACACGTAAACACATCATATACTTGTTTAACCAATTCATGTGTTGGTACTAGTAGCAGGAGCTGCGTCGTGTTCTTTTCGAAATTGATTCGCTGAAGTGAACCGATTGTAAATGAACCAGTTTTTCCTGTTCCTGATTGAGCCTGTGCAATTATATCACGTCTATCAATGATTGGTATAATTGATTGACATTGTATAGGCGTTGGTTTTTCGAAGCCATATGAAAATATACCACGCAATAGTGATTCATTTAGATTCATATCCTCCCAATTATCGATTACTTTATCTGACTCCATCTATACTATTTACATTTATTTTTTTTATATACATTTGATAAACTACAATAAAATATAATGAAAAAATATAAAAAGAAATATATGGTAAGTGTAATGTATTATACACTAAGCGATTTTGATAATATTTCATTTGAATCATATGAATTGTCCGCTAGTGTAATTGAAAGCATTAATATATTGGATAGCATATTAAATGTGAATGTAGAAAAAAAGGAGCATAGTTATGAAAAAAAGCAAAGGTCATGGAATCATACCAAGACTTTTCAAAAAACCACTTTTATACAAAATGTTAGTGAAGAAGATAAGATATACAATGAAATACGAAATGGTTTGAATAAAATGTCATTAGCCAATTATGATACGCAGTCGCAGAATTTAAAAGAAGCTGTCGAAAAGTGCGAGAATAAAGAGAAAATTGTACATATTATATACAATGTAGCATGTAGTAACAAAGTATTTTCCGAGTTATACGCGAAATTATATAAAGAATTATGCGATAGTTACGAATGTTTTGCATCAAGTATTGATACCATGATAGATAGTTATAAAATGAGTGCTGTAGGTATAATATATAAGGACCCGAATGTAGATTATGATGAATATTGTTTATATACCAAGAAAAATGATAAGATGAGAGCATCTTTACTGTTTTATATTAATTTATTCAAATATGGTCTACTTAAGCAAGACGATATAATAAGTTTAATATTATTTCTATTAAATACTATAGATGAAAACAAGGTTATAGTAGAACGCCGCAATGAGATTGAGGAATATGTTGAGCAATTATTCGTTTTATGTAAAAATATGAACTTGTGTTTATTTAATAATTTTGAGGAAATAAAGACAAGAATCGAAATTTTTTCACACTTGAAAAATGGGGGTGAAATAGTGAGTATGTCATCGCGAGTGAATTTCCGTTGTATGGATATATTAGATAATGTAAATTAAGGAATTTATAATAATAAATATATTATTATATATTATAAACTATAAATGTCAGTGTCTCCTGAGATTCCGACTGTATCTTCAGACCTTATAAAAAAAATATTCGGTGAATTCCTTGACGGTGGTGTTGGTGTGAAATGGCGCGATTGGACAGAAGGCCAATCGCCCCCAGTACAGGGTCATAATGCGCTAATGCTCGCGGAGCATATAATAGAGAAGGCGAAAACACATCAAGTAGATACGTATTTATTAAAGAGAGCGAATTTTTTTAAAAAACAATGGGACAGCGGTAAGTGTTATTTGTGTGGATTGCCTATATTGAAAGGTAGTGATGGTGGTCAAAATGAAGAATTGGAACATATTTTACCAATAGGACAAGCGCTAGCACTACTAGGTATAATACAAGAAAATAAGACACAGTTTATTAAAATGTTAAATAGTATTGATGATATAACCGCGCTTTTATATTTACTAGAATATGCTAGGTCACATGCTTGTTGTAATCAAATAAAAAGTTCAATATCATTTTTAATATGGAATAATGATAATAGATATGATGTAAATCATACCAGCATAAGACATGTTTTGAGGAGAATATATAATTCGGATGAACTTAGCTTACACCAAACCACTACACATTGTAACAATGGGCTATGGTTGACGGCGATGAAAACACTAAATTGTACCGATTTTGTGGATAGACAATATAATTTTATAGTAACTAATTTCATACAACCAATAGTTGATCATCTAATAAGACGATTGGTTGAGGATAACAATCACAGATTTACACAATTAATTTGGATAACAAATCAAGCAATGAGTGTTCCTAAACAAGACGAAATATGGAGACGTATGGGAGCGGATATATGGAAAGGTTCACCGGTGAGTAAATTAGTTTTTCTTGAAAGAATACAAAAAATAGCAATGACTATAATAAGTACAGGTACAGGTAAAGGTAAAGGTAAAGATATCCAATACGAAAATACAACAGGTATTGTACTAAAAGACATATTTTCACTAGCGAAAACTGACAGTGGATTCAAAAAACAATTTGATCTTTATACAAAGAGCCATAATCAACAGTCAAGTTCTAGACCACCTAGAACTGCGAAACAACTCGATACATCAGTTATTCCAAACTTTTTGAAAATAGACATGGCTAAGTACGCGAGAATATATGAGGAATTTTTTAGAGAAAGAAATGGTATAAGTTTAACTGCGGTTGATTTTGTTTGGTCTCCTTTTAGTGTAGATAAGTCTTATTTATATTGGGGAAATTTTTATATGGAAAAATTAATAGATATTCAAGCCGCCGAATTCATTTTTAGAGAAGACATGATACCAGCTTTAGCAGAAATGCTTGTGAATGTAAACAACTATACAATATTTAATATATATCTATGGATAATATGGTATCAACCATTTTCTAGTGGAAATATGATTCCAGCGATAGGTAATGAGTTAAATGAAGCGTTAGATATTGTTTATTCTGGAAAAGATAAATATATTGGTATTCATGATAAATTTTTGTCGAGTTTTTCTAGATTTAATTATAATATTGTAATAAATAATGTTCCATATGATTTAAAAGAATTAAATCAATTTATTAATTATTTTTTAAGAATTCCAGGAGATTATGAAGCTGCTAAAACGATGATGACGATGATTGATTTTTATTATGCAGAATATCCTGAATTACCTGTCGATGTTCAAATAGCACCTGGCTCTAATTATACTATCGATGTTCTTAGTACACACACAACTCCTGCGTCTACTCCTGCGTTAAGTCGTAATCCAAGTTCACAACCTCTTACAGGTTTAGAACGTAATCTAAGTACTTCAAGTAATTTTTCGACAACCCCATTTGGTACATATTATGACCCACGTGGGGATGGCACGGGAATGATAAGCGTTTACCGAAACCCTAAGAATCCACGCTTTGATGATGAAAAAGAAGAAAAACGCGCAAAAGGCCTAAGAAGAGGCGGTTTTAAGAGTAAAAAATCACTTACTATGTCTATAAAACAACCACATTATTACGGAAAAGTAAATCGAAACAAACTAAGAAGAAACTCTAATAAAACAAAGAATAAAAGGAAGAAAACTAAAAGAAATAAAACAATTAGTAAACGTAAATAATTTTATATATAAGTTTTCTTATACATAAAACTGCGCTCTCGATAGGGGTCGAACCTATGACCTCTCGGTTAACAGCCGAACGCTCTAACCAACTGAGCTACGAGAGCATAATATATTTTTTATTTTTTATTACATCTTTTCTAATATTCTTACTTCTTGTAAGTCTTACGAGCCTTGTTGTTCTCGGCTTGAGTATCACACATCAACGGGCCG